>WBZP01000279.1_pt1 | contig 70582 bp, 28 predicted proteins | sample 5204301 | NCBI WGS metagenome assembly WBZP01 (sample SAMN12412401, study PRJNA552823) | activated sludge metagenome | isolation source: activated sludge from nitrification reactor of wastewater treatment plant... | place: USA: Pennsylvania | collected 2017 | reverse complement strand
GTGGAGGAGACGCGGGGTCAGTTGCGCAGGTATTTGCAGACGGCGCGTTTTGCGCAGTCGGAGGTGCGGGGCTTTTATGTGGTGTTTGCCGGACATGAGTTGTACCGGTGGGAGGAGGTGCGGGGTATTGAATGAGAATTAACATACAAAAATACATAAAATGAATTTTTTGTCTTTTGAACGGCAGGGCCATATTGTCCGCCTTACCTTCAACCGTCCGGAGGTGTTCAACGCGATGCACACGGCCATGCGGCGGGAAGTACTCGAAGTATTAGACACATGTGCAGAAGACGAATCTGTCCGTGTTGTCTATATAACCGGAGCGGGCAAAGCCTTTTGCGCAGGGCAGGATTTGCAGGAAATTGTAGATCCCAACGGGCCGGAATTATCCGATATTCTTTCAAAGGGATATAATCCGATAGTTGAAAAGATACGTACTCTTAAAAAACCCGTTTTAGCAGCTGTGAACGGGGTGGCAGCAGGTGCAGGAGCCAACATCGCGTTAGCCTGCGATATTACGGTGGCAGCTGAAAATGCCTCTTTCACGCAGGCATTTTCCAAAATAGGGCTGATTCCGGATAGTGGGGGTACGTGGACATTGCCGCGCCTGGTGGGGATGCAGCGGGCACTTGGTCTTGCCCTGTTTTCCGAGAAGATCACAGCACAGGAGGCGGAGCGACTTGGTTTGATTTGGAAAGTGCTGCCTGCCGATACTTTTATGGAAGAGAGCTGGCGCATGGCAGAAGTCTTGTCCGCGTTACCGCCTAAGGCCCTCGAATACACCAAAATTGCTATGAATGCTTCCTGGCAAAACGATTTTAGCGCCCAATTAAAAGTTGAAGACACCTACCAGACCCTTGCAGGGCAGTCGGACGATTATCAGGAAGGGGTGCGGGCCTTTTTGGAAAAAAGAAAGCCCGTTTTCACCGGGCGGTAAAAACGGACTTTCCTCTCAATCGTCAATGGCATCTGATGTTTTGATCTCTGCTTTATGAAGGAATGGCGATAATGCTTATGCCATCATTCATGGTAAAGAATCTCCAACATTAGTACCCGTCATTTTGCTTCAAATTCGGATTCGCGTCTATTTCACGGGCCGGAATGGGCAAAATCAGCTTGTTGTCCGTATAGGGCAATCCGTCGGCAGTGCCTTTCAGGCGTTTGATGTCGTGCAAACGGTGACCCTCGAAGGCCAATTCCAAGCGGCGTTCCAACAGGATTTGATCCAGCTTAACACCCGTTACAGCAGACAAGCCGGCACGGGTATTAACAGCGTTGAAGGCAGCATCTCCGTTCTGACCTGCCCGCACGGCGGCTTCTGCGCTAATCAGATACATTTCGGCCAGGCGAATGATCGGGATATTCCGATACTGATTTCGCCATTTCAGGGTGCGCGTAGCGCCATTGCCCTCGTAAAAAAGGCCGCCACGTGCGTCATTGACTTCATATAAATTTAAATGCTGCTGCTTGATTTCTATGTCGCCGTCACGACCGCCAAAGGCAGGGATTGAATAAAATATCCATGTTGTACCTTGAGCCGCATCCTGGGAAGACATTTGAATGGCAAAAATATCCTCCGTGCTGTTGTCATCGTTGTTCCAGGCATCTGCCACATCCGCTACTAAGGTATATTGGCCGGAACCAATCACCTCGTCGGCATTTGTTTTGGCATCAGCATAGCGACCCATTTGCAGATAGGTCCGGGCCAGTAAAGCCGCCGCCGTATATTTACCTGCCCGCACACCGTTGTCTTCCGGCAGTTGAGCTTTGGCCTTGGCCAAATCGCCGGTAATCTGTGTATAGACCTGTTCCACGGTAGCCCGTGATACAAAGCTGCCATCAGTGATAGAACGCGTCGGAGTGAGTACTAAAGGAACGCCCGGCTGGTTATTGTTGCCACCTGCTTCGTAAGCTTTGGCATAAAGGCGCACCAATTCAAAATAAGCAAAAGAACGCACAAAAAGGGCCTCGCCTTCAGTCTGCTTGCGTTCTTCCTCATCCTTCAAAATGCCCAGCCCGGAAAGAACGTTATTACAACGGTTGATGGCATCGTATGCATCCGCCCAGGTGTCTAAAGCATTTCCGTTTTCGGCAATCAACTGGTGATTGAAGATAGTCCGCAGACCGTCAAAAGTGCCTACCCACTGTATTTCTCCATCGGCCCCCATGAGTTCGGAGATCAGCATGGAATTACCGCCGAGGAGGCCGTCTTTGCCAAGTGCATCATAAGTGCCGAGGAGCGCCGCCCGTACGTTTTGTTCGGTAGAGAGTGCCTTTTCCTCGCTGATGCTCTGGAATGGCTCCAGATCAAGGCGTTTGTCGCAGGCAGTCAATCCCAGTAAAAGAACTGCCAATAGCGAAATATGATATTTTTTCATGTATTTTTGTCTTTTAAAATGTTGAGAAAGCGATTTTCAAAAGTTTTTTAGAAACCAATGCGGATGCCGCCTACAATGGTCTTGGGTTGGGGTGCTGCGTAAAAATCTACGCCATATACAATGTTGGAGGCTAAGAAGTCGGTGGTAACTTCCGGATCCCAGCCGTCGTACTTAGTAAAGGTCAGCAGATTGGTACCTGTTACATAAAAGCGCACACTGCCGAGGCGTGCTTTATTTACAATAGAAGAAGGCACATCATAAGCCAGAGTCACATTGCGCACGCGCAGGAAGGCCCCATCCTGTACATAGCGGCTGCTGCGGCTTTGATCGCCGTTGGAGTAACCAAGGCGTGCTTCGGGTACATTGGTAATATCGCCCGGTTTTTTCCAGGAATTGAGCTGGTCGCGTGTTTGGTTGTCAAACCAGCAGGCACCGCAGGACATATAAAGACCGGCGGCATTGTGTATTTTGTTCCCGGTCTGCCCTTGCAAACGCACATCCAAAGAAATGCCATTCCATGAGAAAGTATTGCTCAGACCGCCAATCACATTGGGCAGCGGGGAGCCTAACTCTATGAAGCTGACCTCATCGAAAGAGTTGGTCGTTTCTCCGGGGTTGGTGATGTTGCCCCGATCGTCGCGGGTATTTTTGTACCACAGGGCATCGCCATTTTTCGGATCTACGCCCGCATACTCTGCACCATAGAAAACGCCAATGGGAGCACCCACTTTTACGACGTTCATATAGCGCGAGCCGCCCTCGTCTATCAAATCCTGGCCATCTGCCAGCGAAATAACTTTGTTGCTATTGAGTGCGAGATTGAACGAAGTAGTCCATTTGAACGCACCCACCAGATTATTGGAAGTCAGGGTAAATTCCCAGCCCTTGTTCTGAATTTCGCCAATGTTTTGCGTTTGGGTCGAAAAACCGGAAGTAGCAGGTACCGGCACATTCAACAACAAATCGGTCGTATTTTTTATATAATAATCAATTTCACCTGTCAGTCGGTTGCCAAACAGACCGAAGTCTAAACCAAAATCCGATTCTGTGCTCTTCTCCCAGGTCAGGCCGGGATTAGCGATTTGATCGGGCTGAAGGGTACTGGAACCGTTGTAGTTGCCAGCGCTGAAAAGACCCAGAGCCGGAAAATTACCAATGTCGGCGTTACCGCTCTGTCCCCACGAGGCCCGCAGTTTCAGGAAGCTGAACGGGCTGTGACCTTTCAAAAAATCTTCCTCGGTCAGTACCCAGCCGGCAGAAGCCGCAGGGAAGAAGGCGTAGCGATTGTCGGCACCGAAACGCGAAGACCCGTCCATACGAGCGCTAAAGTTGAATAGATATTTGCGGTCGAAGTTGTAGCGGGCGCGTCCGAAGTATGAAAGGAAGGTATATTCCGTGACGGTACCGGTTGCTTCTGTAATAGAAGCAGCAGAAGCCAGGGTACGGAAGTCGTCGGTCGGGAACTGCTCGCCGAAGGCATACTGCCGGGTGTTTTCGCTGCTGAAAAACTCGGTACCGAGGTCGAGACCGACATCGTGGCGGTCATAAGCGCGGTTCCAGCGCAAAACTGCGTTCGTATTGTAGTCTGTGGCATACGCAGAGGCTACATAAGCGGCACCATTGCTGTCGTTGCCCTCGTCGGTACGGCGGCCAAAAGAGGCTTCGTCGCGTACATTATACAGGTTGGCTGACCCTTCCACCCGCAAGGCAAGGAATGGGTTAAAGCTATATTCGCCATACACGGTTCCGAGAGTACGGAGCGTATTAATGCGCCGTTTGGAGTCTTCCACTTCTATCAGGCCATTGTAGTAGGTAGTCACAGGGCGGTCATACAACACACCGTCCGGATCGCGGGTAGGGGTGATGGGCGACAGGGCGACCATCTGTAGGGGCGTGGAGAAAGCGTTGTCGTTGGTCACCTGATCGGTAAAAGTGCGGGCAACATTCATATTAATGCCTACTTTAAGACGTTTGGTGGCGTTGAAATCGAGGTTAACGCGGCCCCCGTTTTTTTGCATGGCGTTGGCGATAACAATGCCCTCTATATTGCCCATATTGGCGCTGGCGTAGTAGCGGATTTTCTCATTGCCTCCGGAGAACGACAGGTTGGTATTGCGAATGCTTCCGTAGCGGAGGGCTTCTTCCTGCCAGTCGGTGCGATCCACTTTTTCTTTCCATTTTTCATTGCGGCCCGAATAACGGGTGAATCTCCCAGTAACGAAAGAGGTCCAGGAATCGGGATCGGTGTAAGCCACGCCTTCTATATCGTCTGAATTATTGGCCGCTTCTGTAAAATAATCTACATACTCGGCGGCATTTAAAAATTCGCGGCGACCTGTGGGTTGGCTGCTGCCAATTTGCACATCCAGTTCGATTTTAGATTTTCCCTCACGACCGGACTTGGTGGTGATTAATACAACGCCGTTGGAACCACGCGAACCGTAAATAGCCTTAGCGGACGCATCTTTCAGTACTTCAATAGAGGCGATGTCGTTGAAATTCAGGTCGGACAGGGGGTTCATGGCACTACCGGCCGTGTTGCGGGCCTCTTTGGAAAGGGGAATACCGTCCACGACATAGAGCGGTTCGGTACCGGCATTGATGGAGCCGACCCCCCGCACCCGGACGCGGTTGGCAGCACCCACCTTACCGTTGGTACTTTCCACAAAAACACCCGCAGCCTGCCCCTGTAAAGCCTGTTCAAAGGACACAACGGGCATGGATTGCAGATTTTCCCCACCTACCTTGGCAATATTGCCGGTCAGGGTACTTTTGATTTGTTTGCCATAGCCGACTACCACCACCTCGTTGAGGATGTTATTGGCCGTCATGGCAATGCCTAAAGAGGAAGTCGCCCCGACGGCCACTTCCTGGGTTTGATAGCCGGTGTAGGAAATAACCAGCACATCGTTGTTGCCGGTAACAGCAATTTGAAAGTTGCCGTCTCCGTCGGAGATGGTACCCACACGGGTACCTTTTAGAGAGACACTGGCTCCGGTGAGTACTTCGCCATTGGCAGCATCTGTGACCCGTCCACTGACGGATCGTTGTGCATAAGTCACCGCAGCGGCCAAGCACAAGAGCAAAAGAAGTAAGATTCGCTTCATAGAAAAAGTAGTGAAGGTTTGTGTTAAAATTCTGTTAAATACAGAACGAGTATGCAAAAGTACGAATGTAATTGGTTTTTCCAAACTTTAAAGCATACATTTTTTGAGGGGATTCTTTTCCAAACAAGACAAATGCCTGTTACACAAGTATTTTGAAGCACATATTTTATAAATTTTGCTTACCTTTGCCGCATCCCACCGGAGCCGCAGCATCTCTTTTTCTACAATGAGTACCCCTGTAATTGCACCTGATGTTCCACGCGACCCGTCCATGTCCCTCACGCCCGGCCCCATCGGTATTTTTGATTCCGGCTATGGCGGCCTGACCGTTTTTAAGGACATTGTGCGCGTCCTGCCGCAGTATGATTACATTTATCTGGGAGACAATGCCCGTGCGCCTTATGGCCCGCGTTCGTTTGAAGTGGTCTATACTTATACCTGGGAATGTGTCCAGCACTTATTTGCACTGGGATGTCGTTTGGTAATTTTGGCGTGTAACACTGCTTCTGCGAAGGCTTTGCGCAATATACAGCAATTGAATTTGCCAGAGACACACCCGGCCCTGCGTGTGCTGGGGGTGATCCGCCCGACCACCGAACGCTTAGGGCTATATACCAAAACCGGCCAGGTGGGCGTATTGGCAACTGTCGGCACGGTGGCTTCGCAATCTTACATTATAGAAACAGAAAAGTTTTTTCCCGGCATTCAGATCACACAGGAGGCCTGCCCGATGTGGGTAGCATTGGTAGAAAACAACGAACACCTTTCGGGCGGGGCAGATTATTTTGTACGCCAGCACTTAGATCGCCTGCTTACGCGTGTACCACATATAGATACCTTAATATTGGGATGTACCCATTATCCGCTTTTGCAGTCCAAAATACGCAAATTTTTGCCGGAACACATACAACTGATTGCTCAGGGGCCAATTGTGGCTGACAGCCTGCGCGACTACCTGAGCAGGCATCCTGAAATGGACAGTATGTGCAGTAAAGGGGGGAAACAGCAGTTTTATACCACTGAAGCACCCGAAATTTTTAATGAAAAAGCGGGCATTTTCATGGGCAGGCACGTTGAAGCACAACATCTGGAACTTCAATAATGCCCTTTTCCTTCAGCCTTCTCCTTGATGCAGATATTAAAGCCGGGCAATTTTATCTGCGATTTTTCGATCGTTGGAGAGGCGCGGCACTTTATTCTGTCCACCTAATTTGCCCTCTGCTTTCATGTAATCGCGAAAAGCATCGCGGCGCAGGCAGCGAATTTTGAGGGGCTGCAGGATATTGCCCGTGATCAGATCGTCGTAATAAATATTTTGGCTGCGCATCCGTTCGTCCACAGCCCGGGTAAAATCGGCAAGGTCGGCCGGCGAATTATCAAACTCAATCAGCCATTCATGATAAGGCAAACCGCCTTCCGGGGGAGCGATTTGTGGAGCAACCGTAAATTCGGTAATACGGATACCGGCTGCATTGGCGACCGGCAACAGCGCCTCTTCTACTTCCTTGCCAATGACGTGTTCGCCAAAGGCCGAAATAAAATGTTTGACCCGTCCGCTTACCACAATGCGGTAAGGGGCCTTACTTACAAATTGAACGGTATCTCCGATGTTGTAGCCCCACAGCCCCGCAGTGGTGTGTAGAATAAGGGCATAATGAACCCCTAATTCCACTTCTCCCAGCCACAGGCGGCGGGGTTGGGGTTTGTCTATATCCTCCAAAGGGATAAACTCAAAAAATATTCCCGCATCCACATTGAGCAGCAAACCTTCCGAAGGGAAGCGATCCTGAAAAGCAATAAAGCCTTCAGAGGCCGGGTACGTTTCCACGCTGTCTATGGGTTCGCCTACCAAGGCTTCCAATTGAGCGCGATAGGGATCGAAATTCACGCCGCCATACACAAAGACCGAATAGTTCGGAAAAATTTCCCGGACGCTCTGTTTGCCTGTGCGTGCCAGCAGGCGTTCGTAGTACATTTGCACCCAGGGCGGAATGCCGCTGATCAGGCGCATATCGGCGTGAATGGTTTCATCCACAATGCGCTCCAATTTTTCCTCCCAGTCTTCTATACAATTGGTTTCCCACGAAGGCAGTTGGTTGGTGCGCAACCAGCCAGGTACTAAATGGTTGGAAATGCCGCTTAAGCGCCCGACCGGCACTTCCCGAATGCGCTCTAAAGAGGGGCTGCCGGACAAGAATATCATCTTCCCGTCCATCCACTTGCCCTTGCTGGTGCGGGCAAAGTAATTGAACACGGCATCGCGGGCAGTACCGAAGTGCAGGGGAGTACTCTCGCGGCTCATGGGGATGTATTTCACCCCGGAGGTAGTGCCGCTGGTCTTGGCAAAATAGGCCGGGCGGCCCGGCCACAGCACATTTGCCCCGCCTTCCTTTATCTGTTCAATGTAGGGACGCAGGTCTTCGTAATCGCGAACGGGGAGCGCCCGGGCCAGAGCAGCGGGCGTACGCACCTCCGCCAACCCGTGTTCGCGTCCGAAACTTGTTTTGCTTCCCTGCGCAATCAAATAGGATAAGGTTCTTTGCTGACACTCCAGAGCATTGGCCGACCAATGATCTATTTTTCGGGCAATGTGCTGCGCATAGGGGTAGGTAAAAAACGAACGAAGACCCAATGGTTAGGTTGAAAGTTGAAAATTAGAAATTAAAAATTGCGCCCCTCTGGCAACGTTGACCCCTCTTTAAAGCGTGTGCAGAAAAATCTCGATTTTGCTGCGCATTCCGGTGTCTTCTTTGTCGGCCAACTCAAGGGCTTTCTGGGCAAGGGCCTTGGCTTTTACTTTATCGTCTCGCTTTTTGCATATATTGGCCCAGGACAGGTAGTATTCGGACTTCTGACCAATTTCAGCTGCCATTTTGGCCCATTTTTGGGCTGTGTCAAGCACTTTTTTATCTGTCGGGAATGCACGCAACACAGTGGTTACCAAATCATCGAGCAGGGCCGGGTTCTTCTTCACCTCCTGCTTCTGGAAGGTCTTGGCCGCCTTCAAAAATTGTTCGGGATTGTTGGTGGCGGCGTAATAGGCCATTTCTGATTCTGCTGCTATTTTTTGGGCAATATCGGGACGGGCCTTTTTAATCTTTGTTTTTACCTCGTCCAGCAGCGCTGTATTTTTGTATTCAATGGCCTTCTTTAAGGTGTTTTTACAGGCAGTTTCAATGCGCCCGTTTACCACCTCCTCACCGGCTAATTTGGCAATTGCTTCGCGTTTTTCCAATAACAGATCGAACACGCGGCTGTCAACTTCCGAAGCGCCCTCCAGAATGAAGCGCAGATTGAACTCCGAGTTGAGGTCGGTCTGCGTTTTAAGGTATTCGTTAACAACTTTCAGCGAGGGTTTGCCAGCCTGATTCAGGGCGCGCACATAATTATAAACCATCTGCGGGTCGCGTCCGCCCTCATTGTAGGCTTTTTCGTATTCCGCAAATCGGTTGTTTTTGCTCAACGCCTTGCGGGCAGTCTCAATCAGCATATCCACCTCTTTTGCCCCTACTTCCTTCATGACTACTTTGCCGTTGTCGTCTATAAACATGAGGGTGGGATAGGAACCAACCGGATACTTTCCGGCAAATTCGGCATTTTCTTCTTTTTCCATGTCAATTTTCAGATTGACAAAGTTGGCATTGAAAAATTCTCCTGCCTTCTTCTGAGGGAATACGTCGCGGGCCATGCGCTTGCAGGGGCCACACCACGAAGCGTAAGCATCCACAAAAATCAGTTTCTGTTCGGCTTTGGCTTTTTGCAATGCCTCTGCCCAGGTGCCATGAAAAAAATCAATGCCCTGTGCAAAACAGGCCACAGCGCAAAAAAGCAAAGGAATGAGAAACGCGGTCTTTTTCATATTTTGTGTTTTTATTGAGTCAAGTCGAAGCATTAAGAGGCGCAAAGATAGGTAGTTTAAAGAAATTTATCCAACCTTTTTGGGGGGATGCACAACTCTTTGCCGCTCTTCGTAGCGCAAGACAGCAATACCGGCATTCAATTCAAACCCAATCAACAAAATCAGACAATTCACCTGTATCCAGATGAGCAACACAATAAGCGCCCCAATGGCACCATACACTTTATTGTAGTTTCCGAAATTATCTACATAAAAAGAGAAACCCCACGAAACCAGTATGGACAACACCGTAGCCAAAAAGGCACCCAGATTGAAGAAGGGAATCTTGCGTACCGTAGAAGAGCCATAGCGGTAAATGCTCGAAAAAGTAGCATAAAATAACAACAACACCACAATCCATCGAAAAGCAAAAGCAGCAAAACGGGTGAAGAAACCCACCTTCACATAAGCAAACAGCAGGTTAAGCAATTGATTTCCCATAATGACCAACACCACCGAGGCCACCAGTACAAAACCGATCAAAAAAGTCAGCTGAACCGCCATCACGCGTTTTTGCAGGGCCGTCCGGCGCTTGAAGGTGGCCGGATAGTCTTTTTCAAGACCCCGCATCATCGAAAGCATACCATTGGAGGCAAACCAGATGGCTAAGAAAAAACCAAAAGAAAGCAGACCGCTGCGGGGAATGGTCACAATGTTCTGAATAGTACGGAATACCAGATTGCCCGCACTGCCGGGCATAATGTCATGAATGGCATCCCGCAGCACATCGTCAAAATTTTCGTACAGGGGAGTATAAGCCAGCACCGTGAACAGTACGATGATGGAGGGAAAAATAGCCAGCATAAAACTGAAAGCCATGCTGTTGGCGCGGGTAGTCAACAGGTCGCTTTTGGTTTCCTGTAATACAAAGTGCAACACATAATACAGGGGGATGCCCTTCAGGCCCGGCAGAGAGTGGCGCTTCGACCAGTTCAGCAGGTTCGTCCAAATCGGGTGATGAGCGACATAGTATTCTATATGACTGATGATCCGACGCATTTACCGTTTTTCTTTAAAAAAAGCCGTCATCAGGGCAGCACACTCTTCCTCCAGAACGCCCATTTCCAGCTTTGTCTTAGGATGCAATAATATTTTTCCTCCATAACGCATAAAACCGCGTTTTTCATCAGAAGCGCCATAAACAATACGACCAATTTGAGACCAGGCCAATGCACCGGCACACATCACGCAGGGTTCTAAGGTAACGTACAAGGTGCATTCGGGTAAATATTTGCTGCCCAGGTGATGCGAAGCCGCCGTCAGGGCTAATATTTCGGCGTGGGCGGTCACATCCGTCAGCTGTTCCGTTTGGTTGTGTGTCCTTGCAATAATGCGCTGTTCGCACACAATAACGGCTCCTACCGGAATTTCTTCTGCTTCAAAGGCCCGGCGTGCCTGCACCAGTGCCTGCTGCATATAATATAGATCGGAATGAACAGAAAGCATATTTTTGGGTGCAAAAATGCGAAAAAAAAATACTTTTGCACTTATATTTAAAAAACATCCTACATTTCGGCCTTGAAAAGAAAAATAACCCTTCACAATTTACGTTCCTCACAATATGAGAATAAATACAGTGCTTACTTATTTGTTGTATGCCCTGCTTTTTGGCTTGATTCTTTCCGCTGGCTATATGGCCTATAAAACCAGACAGGAAAAATTGCAAAAAGCACAAAATGACCAGGACATCAATCAAACCCTGCGAGATTTAGGCTACTCGCCTGCCGATTCAGCCGCTGCTGTCGGCAGTACTTATGCAACCGGCTCGGATGAGGGAACCACGGCCACCACGCCGGAGGCTGCTTCCACTCCCCCACCCCACACTTCACGCGACGGCATAGAAGATGAACCCGTTTCTACGCCTCCGCCTGCTCCCAAAAAGACCACCGCTGCTCAATCCTCCCCAACAACCGCTGCCACACCGGTTGCCAAACCCGCCTCTCCTTCCAAATCGGGGAAAGGGGTAACCGGAGCAGTGACCCCCAGTAAAAACCTGAATGCAGACACCCGGGGAGGCCGCTATCAGGTACGTGCCGGCTCTTTCAGCGTCATGGAAAATGCACGCGACCTATTGGAAAAAGTGATTAAAATGGGCTATCAGCAGGCGGAAATTGGAAAATTAAACGGCGGAAAATTTGCCACCGTTGTGATAATGCGCACCAACGACCGCGCCAAAGCCACCAAGATAATGGACCAGTTAGAGGCAAAAGGCATAGATGCTTTCGTCTATGACACACAGCGCAAATAAGCGCTTATTCTTTTTCCCTCCATTTTCCCGGGACAGAGATACGATCTGCTGTCTGAAGCCTTGTTTTTGCGCTGTTAAGACCGCAGAGAAAGTAGCCATCCGCAAAATGAAAAAAGCCATCCTTTTGCGGATGGCTTTTTTTGTGTGGGAGTTGACGGATTCGAACCGCCGACCCTCTGCTTGTAAGGCAGATGCTCTGAACCGGCTGAGCTAAACTCCCTTTACGAAAATTTGTTTTTCAAAAGCGGGTGCAAAGGTACATACAGGCGCGTGAAACCGCAAAATTTTTTTCTGTTTTTTTTTATTTTTTTTGAAATCAGAGAATGTTAACGACCTTTACCGCTCTTTTTTACGTCATTTTTATGGTCAACGGCTTTTCTAAACTCAACAAAGATAAAAAAATAGCGTGGTTATCAGGCTTTTTTAAAGACCCTGAAGCGGCAGTACGCGACTACACTTCTTTTCATCATCCGGTGCCGGAAATGCAACGGATCATAGACGGGTTTACCGAAAATGCCATCAGCAACTACGTGTTGCCTTATAGTATAGCGCCCAATTTTTTGATCAATAGCCGGGAATATGCGGTGCCGATGGTCATAGAAGAAAGCAGCGTAGTAGCCGCCGCTTCCAGTGCCGCCAAGTTTTGGGCAGAGCGTGGCGGTTTCCATGCCGAGGTAACAGGAGTGGTTAAATTGGGACAGGTGCATTTTCGTTGGCCCGGCACTCCCGATCGCCTTCAATCGCTGTTCCCGCTGATCAAAGCCTGTATGATACAGGCAAGTGCGCACCTGACCGCCAACATGGAAAAAAGAGGCGGGGGCATCCTCGATGTAGAATTGCTCGATTTTACAGCCCTCGAACCCCATTACTATCAAATTTGCGCCTCCTTTAATACCTGCGACAGCATGGGGGCTAATTTCGTCAATTCTGTACTTGAGTGCTTCGCCGATGCCTTAGAACAATGGATGACGGACTACGAAGGGCTGAGCGACACGGAGCGCGATGTGGAAGTCATTATGTCCATCCTCTCCAACTACACGCCCGATTGTGCGGTGCATGTCTGGTGCGAATGCAGCATTTCTTCTTTCGAGCAGGTGGCCCTGCAATTAGGCATGGACGCAAGAACTTTGGCAGACCGGTTTGCATTGGCAGTGCGCATTGCCCAAATTGATCCCTACCGGGCCACCACACACAACAAGGGCATTTTTAACGGCATTGACGCAGTAGTAATGGCCACAGGCAACGATTTTCGCGCTGTGGAAGCCTGTGGCCACACCCACGCTTCCCGCAGCGGCCAGTACCGAAGCCTCAGCACCTGTACCATCAGCGGCAATCAGTTTCGCTTTGAGATGCACATGCCGCTGGCGCTGGGGTCGGTAGGGGGTCTGACGGCCCTGCACCCGCTTGCTAAACACTCGCTGGAGTTGTTGGGCAATCCCTCTGCTTCCGAACTCATGTGTATTGCGGCGGCTGTGGGATTGGCACAAAATTTTGCAGCCGTCCGCTCTCTGGTCACAACCGGTATTCAGAAAGGACACATGAAAATGCACCTGACCAATATCCTCAACCACCTCGGGGCCTCGGAAGAAGAGGCCGCTGCTGCGCAGTATCATTTTGCCCGGCAAACCGTTAGTTTCAGCGGAGTACGGGCTTTTTTGGAAAAGGAGCGGAAAGCATAATCGCGTTTCCGGAACCACTTACTCATAGCGCAGCGATTCAATGGGATCGAGGCGGGCAGCTTTGAGGGCCGGGTAAAAGCCCGACACAACACCCACCACCATGCACAGGGCAAAGCCCAAAAACATCCACGCCCATGGAATAAGGAAAGAACCGCCCAGGAGGGGGGTAACAATATTGCCGACAAGAATGCCCAAAATAATACCTGTTAGACCACCAATCTGACAAATTACGATGGCCTCTGTCAAAAATTGCATCAAAATGCTGCGGCGGGTGGCCCCTAATGCTTTATAAATGCCGATCTCGCGGGTGCGCTCTGTCACACTCACCAGCATGATGTTCATCAGCCCAATGGCCGCACCAAGCAGGGTCATCAGGCCAATAGCCACAGTGGCCAAACGCAGGTTCTTAGTTTCGCGCTTGAGAATAGCCACTAAACTGTTGCTGGCAAAAATGCGAAAATCCTCCGCCTGTCCGGGGCGCAGGTTGCGAATTTGCCGAAACAGCCCTGTGGCTTCCGATTGCGCTGCTTCCATATCGGTGGCATCTTTCACAGCCACCGTTAAGCTATAATTGGTATCGTCGGTACCGTAGATGGCTCGGATACTGCTGATTGGTGCATACACCGCCCGGTCTTCGGAATTGCCCATAGACGAGCCTTTCGACTTCAGCACGCCCACCACGCGGTAGCGATTGCTGCCTACCATGATGGTTTGATCAAGGGCCTTTTCGGGTTTGTCATTAAAAAGTTTCTTCACAATCTCCCGACCAATCACCACGCGATCCTGCCCTGCATCCACTTCATTCTTAGAAAAACCGCGTCCAAATTCAATATCCAGACCTTTCACGTCGAAGTAACTTTCGTCCACGCCTACGAAACCCACATTCGGGTTGGTTTTTTCATCATTGTAACGCACGGAAGCAAGATTGGAGGCCCAAAAAGACATGGAAACCCGGGCCGGGAAAACAAAACGTTCCTTGAACTCCAATGCCTGGTCATACTTGATGGGACCACCTGCGTTTTGCCGCTTTCCGCCCCGCTTGCTCTTTACATCACTCCATTTGCGGTCAATACTAAAAGAGTTGGCTCCCAAGCCCGAAAAATTATCGTTGAGCGAATAGGCAATGGCATCTATGGCCGTCAGAATGCCCACCAAAGCCATGATGCCAAAAGCAATAATGAGAAGTGTGAGCACTGCCCGCAACATATTGGCACGGATGCTCTGAAAAGCCATGCTGAGTATTTCGGAAAAAGGCATAGTAGAATCAAAATAAAAACAAAGCAAAAGTACAGGACTGTTTCTACAAAAAGTGCACAAATAGAGCGGGGCCTTTGTTTGTTCGATCAAAGCGGCGAACAGTCGGATAAAAGGGAGCCGGACAGCCCATGGTTTATCCTGATTTTATACGTGTGCAACCCACTGAAACTAAACCGAAGCATGGATTCTGCGTTATAAAACAAAAGAAAGCGCAACTACTGCAACACCATCAACACGCAGAAAACACCAGCGTATGCAAACACTCGTTTTAGCAGGCGGTACCGGATTCATTGGCTCCCGTTTACAGCATTTTTTAAGTGGCCATTGCGATATACGTTTGCTGACACGTCGTCCCGCAGCAGCCCACCATTTTTATTGGAACCCGGAGAAGGGAGAAATAGACGAGAAAGCTTTAGAGGGAGCAGATGTCATTATAAACCTTGCCGGGGCAGGTATTGCCGAAAAGCGCTGGAGCGAAGCCCGCAAATCACTGCTGATTGAAAGCCGGGTATCGGGTACGCGGGTACTGCACCGAGTGTTGCAAAAAATGGAACTGCGCCCTTCCGCTTACATTTCGGCTTCGGCCATCGGCTATTATGGCAACTCCGGGGAGCGGGTCTGCCGCGAAGAGGACATACCCGCCGACAACAGCTTTATGGTGGTATGTTGCAGAGAATGGGAGAAATCAGTAGAACCCATCGCCGCACTCGGCCTTCGGACGGCCATTTTGCGCATCGGCATCGTGTTGATGCCGGAAGGGGGTGCCCTCAGAGAAGTGGTTAAGCCCCTCCGCTTCGGACTGGGCAGTTATTTCGACGACGGGGAAGCGTGGTGGTCGTGGATACACCCCGACGACCTGTGCCGCCTGTTTGTGTGGGCTGCACAAAGCGAACAAGTACAGGGAATATATAACGCTGTTGCTCCACAGCCCCTGCGCAATAAGCCATTGGTGCAGGCCATTGCAGAAGCCATGAACCAACACGCAGCTTTTTTGCCTGTACCAGCCTTTGTCTTGCGTTTGGCCTTAGGCGAAATGTCAGCGGTAGTACTCAACAGTAACCGCGTGTCTGCGGACAAAGTGCAACAAAGCGGATTTACTTTTCAATTTCCGACCGCAGAGTGCGCATTGAAAGATTTATTGGCCTCTGAAAAGGCCGTGTGATCCCTGCATTTGCAATCAAAAGGGCATATTACGAAATAAAATCCTACCTTTGCGGGCAACCGAAAGAGGGCGTTTTACACCATTGAAGGGATTTTTGGTTGAAACAAACACTGCTTTTGTGTTCACAGTGCAACAGTTTGGCACTTCAACCATCCGGTTACCCATTCAATACATCCACAATTAAACATCCAAAACGTGATGCGTACTTTTTCCACACTTTTGCTATTGTCGGTTGTTTTCGGCCTGTCGGCGCAAAACACCTTTGAGGTGACCCGCACGATTGAATGGGCGCAACAGCCCTCGAAGCATTTGCGGTCTGATGGCACAAGGTTGGAGTACTGGCAGTTTCGCGGCTGCACCTACCATGATGCAGCCCCTCTATTGCCGGTATGGTCGGAACACTTCCCCTTGTCCAGCAAAGCTGATGTGGAGGTTTCTTTGGTAGATGCTAAATACGAGGTTGTCAGCTGGAAAGCGGAAGATGCCGAAACCCTGCCCAAAGAAATAGAACTGACCGCAACGCTCGAACAGGAGCGCAATCGTTTTTTTGTGCGTGTGCGCTGTACCCCCTTGCGCAAAAATGGCAGCACCATAGAGCGCGTTACACAGTTGACGGTACGCATCAGCAGCACCCCGATACCTGTTCAGGCGGGTACACAGGATCGCGGTGGACCTTTTAAGGGTACGTCGGCATTGGCCGACGGAGCGATTTATAAATTTGGAGTACAACAAACGGGCATTTATAAGTTAGACTACAATTTTCTAAAAAATGAACTGAAAATCAATGATTTAGATAATATAAATCCGCAAAATATCCACCTGCTTGGCAATGGAGGAGCGATGTTGCCGGAGCGCAACGGCGACCCCCGCCCCGACGATTTGTTGGAAAATGCCATTTTTGTATCAGGGGTGAACGACGGTAAATTCAATAGCGGTGATTACATATTGTTTTATGCCGTTGGCCCGCAACCGGTTACGCATCGGCCTTCCGACAACGACCCACAGTTGACTTCGGCCATACACCTGTACGATCGCAACGCCTGGTATTTCATTAAAATAGACGGTACACAAGGAACCCGATTGGGAGATCAGGGATCGGTACCCGGAAGTTTTACCACAGAAGAATTTGACGACCACCGCCGCATAGAGGACGAAAAAACCAACCTGCTGGATTTCTCAGAAACCGCCCAGGGATCGGGTAAGCAATGGTTTGGCGATTACTTTTTCCAGACCCGCACCCGCGATTACAAAATGAGTTTCCCCAATGTGGTGTCGGGCAGTACCGGGCGTTTCCGCATGGAGTTTGCAGGCCGCAGTGGCAACGCCAGCAGTATTCGGTTTACAGCGCCCGGTGTTTCACCCTATATCAGAAGCATTGGCGGCGTAACCGTCAGTGACAACGAAAGCGCCTATGCCCAGGAAGTGGGGCTGTCTGGCACCTTTACCCCGGGAAGTGATGAACTGAATTTCAAATTGGAATACCCGCCTGTCAGCCAGCAAAGCGAGGGCTGGTTAGATTTTATAGAAGTGAATGTGCGCCGCAAATTGGTGATGTCTGGCAATTTTATGGTTTTTCAGGACCTGAATACCATAGATGAGACTGCTGCAACGTTCCGGTTAAGCGGAGTAAACAACGGCAGTTTGCAGATATGGGACATTACGCAGCCCAATAACCCGCGCAGACAGTTGAATACCCTGAACAACGGCATCGCAGAATTTGGCGTGGAAACAAAGGGAGCGCTGCGCCGCTTTGTGGCTCTTTACGAGAATGCCGCCTTTCCTAAACCTGAACAGGTCGCTGGCAAAGTACCCAATCAAAACCTGCACGGCATTACCACAGCCGATATGGTGATTGTGTATCATGCGGATATGGAAGCCGAAGCGCGCCGCCTGGCAGAACACCGCCGCAGTTTCAGTCGGTTAGACGTGCGTTTGGTCAATGTATCAGACATTTTTAATGAATTTTCGTCAGGTGCCAAAGACCCCACCGCCATCCGCGACTTTGCCCGAATGATGCTGGAGCGTGCGCCCGAAAAATTCAAATACATGCTCCTTTTGGGAGATGGCTCTTTTGACCCCAAAAACCTGAGCAACGGCACAGAAAACAAGGATTACATCCCGGTTTTTGAAACCCAGGAATCCTTCCATCCGGTTATTTCTTACCCCTCCGACGACTATTTTGCCCTGCTTAGCCCCGACGAAAGGGGCAATTTAGTGGGACTATTGGATATTGCTGTCGGGCGTTTCACAAGCCGCAATGCAGCAGAGGCTACTGCCATCGTAGATAAAATCATTGCCTACGAAAGCAAACCCGAAACGCTGGGCGACTGGCGTTTGCGCAGCCTGTATGTGGCCGACGACGAAGACGGGAATCCCCATATAGATCAGGCGGAAAAATTGGCCAATAAGCAACAGGCCGATGAGAAGTGGTTCAACCTCGAAAAAATCTATTTCGATGCCTATCAGCAAATCGCCACTTCGGGCGGGCAGCGCTATCCCGATGTAAAGGCAGCCATCAATGCCAACGTATTTAAAGGCGCTTTGGTGTTGCAATACATCGGACACGGCGGGCCGCGTGGCTGGGCACAAGAGCGGGTTATAGACAACAACGACATAGCAGGGTGGGAAAATCCGGGGCGCTATCCGCTTATCATCACCGCTACCTGCTCCTTTGGCGGCTATGACGATTACACCATTCTGACCGGCGGGGAGCAATCCCTCATCAAAGCCAATTCCGGGGCCATTGGTTTGTTTACCACGGTGCGGGCCGTTTATATCAGTGGCAACGAGCAACTCACAGATGCCGTACAACTCCTGATTTTCCGCCGCCATGAAAGTGGCGCTTACTGCCCGATCGGAGAGGTACTGTATCAGGCTAAAAACAAATTGGGAGGCAGCAGCGACAATTCCCGCCGTTTCACCCTGCTCGGAGACCCGGCCATGTACCTCGACTTGCCGGAACACCGCGTACAAACCATCTCCGTAAAGAATACAGCAGGACAACCCATAGACACCCTGAAAGCCCTGATGGAGGTGGAAATAGAAGCGATGGTAACCGATACAGCGGGTAATTTACTGCCCGATTTCAACGGGCGTGCCACTGTTTCTTTGTTCGACAAACCCCAGACACTCCAGACGCTGGGTCAGGACCCGGACAGCCGGGTGCGCAGCTTCAACGTACAGCGCAATGTGATATTTCGGGGCAGTGCCACTGTGAAAAACGGTCGCTTCAGCATTCGTTTGGTAGTGCCAAAAGACATAGACTATCGCTACGGCGTGGGCAAAATCAGCTATTACGCCGAAGACGGATCGCCGTTTGATGCTGCCGGTGCAGACTGCACAAAAATAATCGGCGGCAATGCCAATGAAATAAAAGACAATAAGCCGCCGTTGATACAGCCCTTCCTGAACACAGATGCCTTCGCCTTTGGCGGCGTGACCGACACAGACCCCAAAATTCTGGTAAAATGTTCCGACGACTATGGTATGAACGTCAGCGGGGCCAGTCTTGGACACGATTTGACAGCGGTGTTGGACGGCAATGTGCTGGAAACCATTGTCTTAAATGATTTCTATCAGAGCGAGCCGGACAATTTCCGAAAGGGTACGGCTATTTACCCCGTGCGCAACCTAAAGCCCGGTCGGCACACCCTGTCAGTGAAAGGCTGGGATGTAGCCAATAACCCCGGTGAAGGCTATACAGAATTTGTAGTGGCCGAAGACGGAAAGGCAGCCCTGGCACATGTATTAAACTATCCCAATCCCTTTACTACCAATACGTGGTTTCAATTTGAACATACGCTGCCTGGTCAGTCGTTGGATGTACAGGTCAACATCTTTACCGTTTCCGGGAAGTTGGTCAAAACCATTCAGCAAAATCTTGTGACCGACAGTTATCGCGTATCCGATGAAATTGCATGGGACGGACGCGACGACTACGGAGATGCGCTGGCACGCGGCGTATATGTGTATCGCGTCAAAGTACGCGGCACAGACAGCAGCGGCGAAAGCAAAACCATTGAAAGTGACTTCGAAAAATTGGTTATTCTGAAATGAGTCTCATAAAGGCCCTTGAACTTTTTAAATTTAATAACGCTTACTGTTTTATGAAAAAAGTTGTTCTTCAACTTTGTTGGATCGCTGTCGGTACGCTTGCAGCCCTTACTTTGAATGCCCAAATTCAACCCCGTTGTGTGGATGGTTTTAACCCGATAGACGGCAGCAAATGCGCCAACGCGGTCGTATCGGCTGTCCCCTTTCTGCGCATTACCCCCGACGCACGCGGGGGAGCCATGGGAGATGCCGGTATTGCCACCTCCGCCGATGCCAATGGCATGTTTTACAATCCGTCCAAATTGGCTTTTGCCAAGCAGGATGTATCGGTTTCTGCTACCTACACCCCCTGGCTGCGCAATCTGGGCCTCAATGATGTCTATTTGGCCTACTTATCGGCCTACAAAAAGATCGGCGATTTTCAGGCAGTGGGCGTGAGCCTGCGCTATTTTTCACTCGGCGACATTGAGTTCACCGACGAAAGTGGTGTATCGTTGGGCGTGGGCAAACCCAATGAATTTGAATTGACCGCCGCTTATTCCCGTAAACTGACGGAACGTTTTTCGGCAGGGGTTGGTGCCAAATTTATCTACTCCAACCTTGCCACAGGTCAGATGGTGCAGGGCGCACAAATTCGCCCCGCTACTGCCGGTGCTGCCGATATTTCGATGACCTATAAAGCACCCATCACCATCAACCGCAAGAAAAGCGAGATGACCATTGGCGCTGCCATCAGCAACCTCGGCAATAAGGTGAGTTATACGCGCTCGGTCAACCGCGATTTCATCCCCACCAACCTCGGTTTGGGGCTGGCGTGGAAGATGAATCTGGATGATTACAATACCCTGACCTTCACCACAGATTTCAATAAGCTGCTGGTACCCACGCCACGCCCGGAAATCAATGTTGAGGGCGACCCGGATGTACCCGATTATAAAGAACTCTCGCCGGTGCGCGGCATTTTCCGCTCATTTGGCGATGCCCCGGGCGGCTTCTCCGAAGAAATAAAAGAAATCACCCTGAGCGCAGGTGCCGAATACTGGTACGACGAGCAGTTTGCCATTCGCGCAGGCTATTTCTTAGAACACCGCTCCAAAGGAGCACGCCGCTATTTGAGCGTGGGCCTCGGCCTGAAATACAACATTTTCGGGTTGAATTTCTCTTACTTAGTACCCACCTCGAATCAGCGCAACCCCTTAGACAATACCCTGCGGTTCTCGCTTCTGTTTGACTTTGCGGCGTTTGAGGGTGACGACGACTAAACCCGTTTCGCTGTCCTCCTGGGGAAACTACCCGTACGTGGCAGCCACAGTAGTCAGCCCGCCCGATCGGGCCGCTCTTTTAGAAGCGGCTGCCCAATATCCGCAGTGGATTGCACGCGGCAACGGGCGTTCCTACGGCGATGCCGCTTTGGGACCCTGTGTAATCAATACCCTGCACCTGCGTCGAATCCTCCATTTCGACGCGATGCAGGGTATTGTGCATTGTGAAGCAGGTGTGTTGCTGTCCGATTTAGTGGCTTTTTTTGTGCCGCAAGGCTGGTTTTTCCACGTTACCCCCGGCACAGCCGATATTACGGTGGGTGGGGCTGTTGCAAGCGATGTACACGGTAAAAATCACTTTACCAAGGGCTGTTTTTCCCGCTGGCTCCTCGATTTTGAGTTGTTGGACGGCGACCTCCGGGTACAACACTGCTCGCGCACCGAAAACGCCGAACTTTTTTGGCAGACCTGCGGGGGCATGGGCTGGACAGGCATTGTACTGAGTGCGCGTTTTCAACTGGCTCCTCTCCATAATACGCGGCTGCACCAAAAAACGGTAAAAGCGCCGTGTCTTGAGGCGCTTTTTCGGGCTTTCGAAACCGAAATGCCCGCCCATGAATATGCAGCCGCCTGGATAGACTGCACAGCGCAGGGTGCTGCCTTCGGGCGCGGGGCCGCCTACTTTGCCAACGCCGACACCGATGGGCAGCCTGCACTCCCTGATACTTACAGGCTGCCCCGATCGGTATCAGTGCCGTTTTTTGCACCGCATTTTCTACTGAATCGCCTGACCATTGGAGCCTATAATCAGGCCCTCTGGCTGCGCACCCAAAATGGCACCCGCCGCACCACCCTCCATCAGTGGTTTTATCCCTTAGACAGCATTGCCCACTGGAACCGACTCTACGGGCGGCGGGGCTTTGTACAATACCAGTTTTGTGTACCCGAAGCACAGGCTCCTCGTGCTTTTGAAGGAGTGTTGCACACCGCTAAGCGTTTCGGACTTGTGCCTTTTCTGTCGGTCATGAAGCGACACGGGCCGCGCCCTTCGGAGGCACTGCACAGTTTTCCCGAATCGGGATACTCTTTAGCCCTTGATTTTCCGCGTACCTCTGCTCTTTTGGACTGCATTCCCCGTTTCGATGCGCTGGTTTGGGAATGCGGAGGGAAAGTTTATTTAACCAAAGACGCAGCTTCTCATCCGCGCATGGGACGGGTAAATTCGGAGTCCTTCGGTCATCCGCGCTGTGTCTCGGCATTGAGGACAAGGGTACGCACAACTGAGAACACCTAAAGGACACAGAAATGGGAAAGAAAAAGTGGTTTTGGCGGAAAATCGCCACTTTGAGGCCCCAAACTGGTCGCCAGATGGCAAGTGGATTGCCTACGTTCGGTACAAAGTACCTGTAAGTAATCAATAGGCCATCTGCGGCGCTTTAAAATCAAACAAGATCGGCCAACGTTTCCTCCAAAATAACAATACGCGCCTGTGCATCAGCCAGTTTTTTGCGCTCGGCTTCGACCACCGCAGCAGGAGCACCGGCCACAAAACGTTCGTTGGAAAGTTTGCCCAAAACAGCGCGCTCAAAACCACGCTGATACTCTAAGTCCTTCAGCAGTTTGGCGCGTTCCGCCTCTACGTCTATGGCGGTATTGAACAGCACATAATATTTGTCGGCTCCGCAAATAAAGGATTTGCTGTTGTCGGGAGCGGTTTCTGCAAAGGCAACGGCTTCTAAAAAAGCCATTTTTTCTACCATTTCGCGCACACCCGGCGTGGACAGCAGCGCTTGCACTGAGGCAGAAGGCTGTACCAATAACCGGAGCAATTCCTTAGGCTTGATCTGATTTTGGTTGCGGAGGTCGCGCACCGACGAAATAAGCGCTTTGGCCATTTCCACCTGTGCTACCAAAGCATGATCCACCGGGGCAGTGGCTTTCGGATAAGGCTGTACCATGCAGTCGTCGCCGGGCGCGCGTTCCCGCAGGCTGTGCCACAATTCCTCTGTCACAAAGGGCATGAAAGGGTGCAGGGCAATCATCATGTCCGCAAAAATGTCACAAGTAGCTTCCCACGTATCGCGGTCTATGGGTTGCCCGTACTCGGGCTTAATCATCTCCAAATACCAGGAGCAAAAATCGTCCCAGATGAAGGTGTAGAGTGTCAACAACCCCTCGCTAAGGCGGAACTGCGCAAAGTCGTCATCCAAAGCAGCGAGGGTCTGGGCAAATTTTTCGCGCAACCAGCGCACCGATAAAGCATTTTTGTGTGCCAATCCCTCCTGCACGGGGGCATCGCTCACCTCCCAGCCGCGCACCAAACGCAGGGCATTCCAGAGTTTATTACAGAAATTGCGCCCATTTTCGCACAATTTTTTATCAAATAAAATGTCGCCTCCGGCAGCTGCACTCGACATCATGCCATACCGAACGCCGTCTGCCCCGTATTCATCTAAAAGCGCCAGGGCATCGGGAGAGTTACCAAGCGATTTGGACATTTTGCGGCGCTGACTGTCGCGCACCATACCCGTAAAATACACTTTTGAAAACGGATGTGCTCCCTTGAACTCGTAGCCGGCCATAATCATACGGGCTACCCAAAAGAACATAATATCCCAGCCGGTGACCAATACGCTGGTCGGGTAGTAGTATCGAATTTCGCCGTCGGGCTGGTTGAAGCCGTCGAACACGCTGATGGGCCACAACCACGACGATGCCCAGGTGTCGAGTACGTCTTCTTCCTGGCGCAGGGCATCGAGGGTCAGTTCCTGATTCTCATAGTGCTGGCGGGCTAAGGACAGGGCTTCCTCTGCGGTTTCGGCCACAAAAAGAGCATCATCGGGGCCATACCATGCCGGAATGCGCTGCCCCCACCACAGCTGGCGCGAAATGCACCAGTCGCGCAGATTTTCCATCCAGTTGCGGTACAGGTTTTGGAAATTCTGCGGGTAAAAGCGCACCACTTCCTCCAAAACCGCTTTCAGGGCGGGGCCACCGAGGCTTTCCATTTTAACAAACCACTGGAGCGACAATTTGGGTTCCACCACCGCCCCGGTGCGCTCGGAACGCCCGATTTTGGTCACATATTCCTGAATTTTTACCAAGTGGCCTGCCGCTTCCAAGGCTGGCCCCATGTGTTTGCGTGCTTCAAAGCGATCCATCCCGACAATGGGGGCATAGGTACAGCGGTCGTTCATGCGCCCGTCGTCGCTGATGGTATCAATCACTTCCAATTGGTGGCGCTGGCCCACTTCATAGTCGTTGGGATCGTGGGCGGGTGTGATTTTTAGCGCGCCGGTCCCGAAGTCCATTTCCACGTAGTCGTCCGCAATGACGGGAATGGTGCGGTCAATCAGGGGTATGCGCACTTTCCTGCCCACCCAGTCGGCGTAGCGCGGGTCTTTGGGGTGTACAGCAATGGCCACGTCGGCGAAAATGGTCTCCGGTCGTTGGGTGGCAATGGTGATGCCCTCATGGTCGGAGCCTTCGAGCAGGTATTTGATGTGGTAGAGCTGGGCGTTTTCCTCACTGTACAATACCTCTTCGTTGCTCAGTACAGTGCGGGCTTCGGGATCCCAGTTTACCATGCGCAAACCGCGATACAGTTTGCCCTTTCGGTAGAGCTCTACAAAGGTGCGGATTACGTCGGCATAGTAGCCGGGGTCCATGGTAAAGGCCGTTCGATCCCAGTCGCACGAAGCCCCAAGGCGGCGCAACTGTTGCAAAATAATGCCTCCGTATTTGTCTTTCCACTGGTAGGCATATTCCATAAACTGCTCGCGGGTGAGATCAGCCTTGCGCAGTTTTTTTTCCTCACGGAGCCAGCGCACGACTTTGGCCTCGGTAGCGATGCTGGCGTGGTCGGTGCCGGGTACCCAACAGGCATTTTTGCCGTCCAAACGCGCCTTGCGAATTAAAATATCCTGAATCGTATTGTTCAGCATGTGGCCCATGTGCAACTGTCCCGTTACATTGGGCGGTGGAATCACAATGGTGAATGGCTCCCGCTCGTCGGGAACGGATTTAAAATAACCTTTTGCCTCCCAATGGGCATACCACTTCGATTCAATATCGGCGGGATTAAAACGCGTATCCATGACTGCTGACTGTTGGATGTTGAAAGTTAAATATTAAACGTTAATGCTCGTTGCTAAACACTAAAAGCCAAATGGCCATATAATATTTTTTAGAGGCCGCAAAGATAGCGGTTTTCCAACTTTTATTTCAAATTAAGTATCTGATCGAAATCAATTCGTATTACTTTCAATACAACTATCTGAAAATTAGCACATTATCGAAGCAGTAATTTAACAAATTTAATTATGTGTACGCACTAAATTCTTAACGTCTGAACCGAAAAGGTATCAGCAAAGCCTGAATCATTGAATTCAGTAAACCTTCTAATCCCTGCATTAAACTTCTGCCCGAAAACGCCGGTCAAAGAGGACAGCATCACCCTGTTCTATCTTTATGCGCATCTTTCTTTATTCCGCTTTTTGTTTCTTTGCAGCAGGCTTACCCGCTCAACCCCTCTATTTCCCTCCCCTGACAGGCAGCACCTGGGAAACACGCACCCCCGCCTCTTTGGGCTGGTGCGAAGACCGCCTGCCTCCCCTGCGCGACTACTTAGACCAACAAAACACCAAGGCTTTTATAGTATTGAAAGACGGCAGAATCGCCATTGAGTGGTATTTTGATACCTTTACCCGCGACAGCCTGTGGTACTGGGCCTCGGCAGGGAAAACCGTAACCGCTGCGCTTACAGGCATCGCCCTGCGGGAAGGCCGCCTCTCCCTCAGCGACCCCACCTCCAAATACCTCGGTGCGGGGTGGACCAGCTGCTCCCCGGACAAGGAGGGCCTCATTACCATTCGGCACCAACTTACCATGACTTCCGGCTTAGACGATCGTACAGGCGACCCTTATTGTACTAAGCCTGCCTGTTTGCGTTGTATTGCCGCAGCCGGGAACCGCTGGGCTTACCACAACGGACCTTATACGCTGCTCGACAGCGTCCTGCAAACAGCCACCGGCATGTCCCTTAATGCCTGGTATATACAAAAACTGCGCAACCGCATTGGCATGAACGGCCTTTTCCTGCGGTCGGGCGACAACAACGTTCTGTACACCACGCCGCGCAGCATGGCGCGTTTTGGTTTGCTGATGCTCAACAGAGGAACCTGGAATACTACCCCCGTACTGGATACCGCCTTTTTCCGACAAATGGTCACTACCTCGCAGGCACTGAATTTGAGTTACGGGTATCTGTGGTGGCTCAACGGCAAGTCCTCCTTTATGGTACCCCAGTCGCAGGTGGTTTTTCCCGGCTCTTTTTCTCCGGAGGCACCAAAAGATATGTTCGCCGCTTTGGGTAAAAATGGCCAGCTTATCAATGTGGTACCCGGCCAGGGATTGGTACTGATACGCATGGGCAATGCACCCGACGCTTCCTTAGTACCTTTTATGATCAATAATGAAATCTGGCGGCGACTGAATGCAGCTATGTGTACCACTTCTGTAACCTCTGCCTCCGACCATTTGGAGGCCATCCGCATACAGCCCAATCCCGCTACTGACCAAATCCGGGTGGAAGCGCCGGAGGATGCAGTACTGACATTGCTGGATGCGCGGGGTACCCCCCTGTCGGTATCATTCCAGGCAGGTACCACCGATGTACGCGGGCTATCCTCTGGTATTTACTTACTTCGGGTGCGTACAACAGCACGGGTAATCATAAAGAAACTCATTATACAACGATAAGCCGCCCCGTCCTGTCTGCTGCCTGGAAAAAGCATCGGAATCACGTTGTGTGATTGTGTGGGAGAATGCCATTTTTTTTCGATACACATTTTTTTTAAAAAAATATCCTCCCATAAAAATGTGTTGTACCTTTACACCCCTTTGGCCTGACTGACACCCCTGTTGTAAGTCACCAGAGACCCTTTAAAAGGCGTACCACACATGAACAGAGCTATTTTGATCGTCTTGGACAGCGTGGGCATTGGTGCATTGCCCGACGCACCGGAGTATGGCGACGCAGGCTGCAATACCCTCGGCCACATCGCCAAACACTATCCGGCATTAGAGCTGCCTCACCTGACGGCTATGGGCATAGGCAATATAGACCCGTCGAACGCTTTACCAAAGTGTAGTACTCCCACCGCTGCCTATGGCAAGGCCGCAGAACGTTCCGCCGGCAAAGACACTACTACCGGCCACTGGGAAATAGCCGGTGCCATTCTGGAAAAACCCTTTCCCGTGTTTGAGTCCGGCTTTCCCGAAGATTTCATGAGGCGTTTTGAGGCAGCCATTGGCACAAAAACCATTGGGAATGTGGCCGCTTCCGGTACCGCCATCATTGATGCGCTGGGTGACGAGCATGTAAGCACGGGTTTCCCCATCGTATATACTTCTGCCGACAGCGTATTCCAGATTGCCATGCACGAATCGGTCATCCCCATTGAGCGGCAGTATGAAATATGCCGGATAGCCCGCACCCTGCTGACGGGCGAATACGAAGTGGGGCGGGTAATCGCCCGGCCTTTCACGGGTACATCCGGCCACTATACCCGCACCAGCCGCCGCCGCGACTTTTCCGTCTCCCCGCCTCATACCGTTCTGGATGCGCTTGTGGAAAACGGAAAAGAAGTATATGCGATCGGAAAAATTACCGATATTTTTAACGGAAAAGGCATCAGCCGTTACACCAAAACCGAGAACAACGCTGTCGGCATTGCCGCCACCTTAGAGGCCATTCGCCAACCCGACGGAGACCTGATTTTTACCAATCTGGTAGATTTTGATATGCTCTATGGGCATCGCCGCGATGTGGAGGGGTATGCGCAGGCACTGATGGCCTTCGACCGTGTCCTTCCGGAACTGACTGCCGCCCTACGGCCCGACGATCTGCTCATCATTACCGCAGACCACGGCAACGATCCCGTTGCGCCCGGCACCGACCACACCCGCGAGTACATCCCAATATTAGCCTACGGCAAAAAAGTGCCACCGGGCAATTATATAGGGGTGCGTACCACTTTCGCCGACATTGCCGCTACCATTGCGCAATTCCTGAATGTGCGTTACGAAACCCCGGGGAACAGCTTTTTGAAAGGGTGAGTTGACAACGGAAAATTGATGGACAGCACACTTCGGCACTTCCTCCCATGAAAAAGCATAAATACATATAAAAAATAATGAGTAAATTTCTCGCAGCCTCCGAACTAATCCTGAACCCCAACGGCAGTATTTACCACTGCAATCTCCTGCCGGAACAACTCGGCGATACGGTTTTTCTGGTGGGCGACCCCGGTCGCGTTCCGGTCGTTGCTTCTTTTTTCGACCGCGTTGATTTTAAAACCCAAAACCGCGAAATTGCCACCCATACCGGAGAAAAAAACGGGAAACGGGTAAGCGTGATATCCACCGGCATGGGTACCGATAACATAGACATTGTTGTAAGCGAATTGGACGCTTTGGTCAATATTGATCTGGTACAAAAACAAATCAGGGCCGAGCACAAACAACTGACGTTCATTCGGCTTGGCACCTCCGGCTCCTTGCAGGAAGACATTCCGGCCGATTCTTTTTTGGCCAGCACCCACGGTTTGGGGTTCGATGGCTTAGTGCATTATTACGCAGGTGCCGAACACCTTTCAGACAATCTTTTTATAGAGGCATTTATGGAACAAACTGCCTGGAATCCGCGCCTGCCGCGTCCATATTTAGTAGAAGCAGACTCCGTATTGGTCGAAAAGGCCAAAAATCTCGGCTTCTACAGCGGTGTTACGGCCACTGCAACGGGGTTCTACGGGCCACAGGGCCGCATCCTGCGTTTGGGCGTTTCCGATGACCAACTGAACGAAAAATTATCCGCATTTCGCTTTGAAGGACATAAAATTACGAATTTCGAGATGGAAACTTCGGGGATTTACGGGCTGTCCCATTTGTTGGGACACCGCGCCATCACGGTCAATTGCGTCATTGCCAACCGCTTCACCGGGCAGCACAGCAAAAACGCACAGCAGTCCATTCTGGAGATGATCGGTCGGGTGATAGAAGGTTTGCTGTAAAAATTCTTTCACCAAACCGCAGCAACCATTGAATACCCTTTACCACCCGCTCATCATAAAGTACAATGCAAACCCGTGTTTTTACGAAAAACGCCCTGAAGCGCAGCACGTCATAGAGGCCGTCAATCCGGTGTGTGGGGATCAATTCCGGCTGTTTATAGATGTAGAGGACGATACCGTGCAGTGTGCCACCTTTCATGGCTATGGGTGCGCTGTTTCAAAAGCAGCGACTGCTGCCTTGATGAGTGCTTTACAAGGACAAAAAACGGCAGACATCGTCCCTTTGATTAAACATTTTCTGTCCGAAACAGGTTTAAGGACACATACCCCCGGCACGGGGAGGCCGCCCTTAGACTCCGATCAAAAGGCAGCGTTTTCGGCAGCCGCTCAATTTCCCGAACGCAAAACGTGTGTCACTTTATCGTGGGAAGCCTTGGAAGAATACTTCCACACTGCCTGACAGTTTTTGGGGTAGTTGTTACTTGAAGAACAGACTGCTCCTGCCCGTTCGATTATAAAAAACATGCAACTTATTGAATATCCGCAATGGGAAGAAGCGCCCAAGTGGCTGTCCCGGCCTGCTGCCGCAAACTCCGAAAGCCGCCTCCCTGCTGTTGCAGAAATGCTGCGGGAAATAAAAATTGAAGGGGATGTGGCGGTTCGGCGCATGGCTGCCCGCTTCGACGGCCACCGCCCTGCCCATTTAGAAGTACCTGCCGCCGACTTTGAACAGGCCGAAGTGCTGTTATCCGACGAATTAAGAAATGCCATTCGGCAGGCGTATCACAACATCCGGCGTTTCCACGAAGCCCAGCACGACCCCGACGGCATGCAAATGGAAACCATGCCGGGCGTGCTGTGTAGTCGGCGCAGCGTTCCGATAGAGCGCGTGGGGCTGTATATTCCCGGCGGCACTGCACCCTTGTTCTCCACTGTACTCATGCTGGCCGTTCCGGCGGCCATTGCAGGCTGTCGGGAAGTAGTATTATGTACGCCCCCCCAACCCAATGGCAAAGTCCATCCCGCTGTGTTGTTTACTGCCCGACTGTGCGGGGTGCATCGCCTGTTTCAAATAGGCGGCGTGCAGGCCATTGGGGCAATGGCCTATGGCACCGAGACCGTGCCGCAGGTATGGAAAATTTTCGGCCCCGGCAATTCCTGGGTAACGACGGCCAAACAATTGGTCAGCTTGGAAGGCACCGCCATAGACATGCCCGCAGGCCCCTCGGAGGTGGCGGTGTTGGCCGACGGCTATGCCGATCCCGCGTTTGTGGCTGCCGATCTGCTCAGTCAGGCCGAACACGGCAGCGACAGTCAGGTGCTGTTGGTCAGCGACAGCCGATCGCTGATTGCAGGGGTACAGGCAGCATTAGACAGCCAACTTCAAAGTTTGCCCCGCCGCGACTTCGCGGCAGCCGCTCTGGCAAACAGCAAGTTCCTGTTAGTGAGCGATATACAGGAGGGGATGCGCTGGATCAATGCCTACGCCCCCGAACACCTTATCCTGCAAACTACGCAGGCCGAATGGTGTGCCGCACAGGTCGTGAACGCCGGTTCTGTATTCATCGGTACTCACACCCCCGAAAGTGCAGGCGATTATGCTTCCGGGACGAATCATACCCTGCCCACCAATGGCTACGCACGGGTTTCCGGTGGAGTTTCGGTGGAGAGTTTCGTTAAAAAAATTACCTTCCAGTCCATTATGCCTCACGGGCTGAAGGCATTGGCACCCACGATTGTGGCCATGGCCCGGGCCGAAGGTTTGGAAGCACACGCAAGGGCAGTTGAGATAAGACTCGACACCACTTCCACCTGATTTGTCTGTTCAAAAGAAGGAAAATGTTTCAAGCACCCGGTCGAAATTAATTCTTAAAATCATCACATTAACAAATTACCAAATTCATTCAATTGGAGTGTTTTTACTGCTGACCCATGCCTATTTTCTTTGCGACGATCTCAAAGAAAAAAAAATCATGAAGCCCTATCCGCCGTTGGGGTTGCTATACCTCGCTGCGTGGTTGGATCAACACCAGATGGACAATACTGTTTGGGACAGCACCTTTGCTACTTTTGAAGACCAGAAAAAATTCCTGCTCCAACATCAGCCTGCTGTTGTGGCACTTTATGCCAACTTAATGACCAAAGTCCGGCTGTTGGAATTGGTGGCTTTTATGCGCCACACTCCCACTCTTCGAGACACCCTGATCGTTCTGGGCGGACCGGATGTTACTTTCAATACTGCGGAATATCTGGCGGAAGGAGCAGACGCGCTGGTGCTGGGAGAAGGCGAACAAACCCTTCTGGAATTGGCCGAATGCGTTGCCGGGTACGGCGACGACCGATCCCATTGGCATACCATACCCGGACTGGCCTTCCGTTTGCCCGACAATACCATACACCACACCCCACCCCGGTCAAAGATCAAAGATTTGGAGCTGCTTCCCCTGCCTGCACGCCATAAAATTGATTTCCAACAATATCTGACAGTTTGGAAGCAGGCGCATGGGAAAAGTACCATTAGTATCAGCACCCAAAGGGGCTGCCCCTATACCTGCCGTTGGTGCAGTACTGCTGTTTATGGGCAAAGCTATCGCCGACGAAGTCCCGAAGCAGTGGCCGACGAAATGGCGCTTTTGCAGCAACAGTACCTGTTCGATGCAATCTGGTTTGTAGATGATGTATTTACGGTCAGCCACAAATGGCTGTACCAGTTTCAGGAAGTACTGGCCCAAAAGAATCTGCGCATTCCTTTTGAGTGCATCACCCGCGCCGACCGTTTGGATGAAGAAATCCTGCAGGTCCTGTACGACTGCGGGTGTCATCGGGTATGGATAGGAGCCGAAAGCGGGTCCCAGCGCATACTGGATGCCATGGACCGGCGCGTAGAGGCTATACAGGCCCAAAATATGATGCAGGCGGCCCGCCGTGCAGGCATCGAAACCGGCACTTTTATCATGCTCGGCTATCCCGGCGAAACAGAGGCCGACATTGTGGAGACGGTACGCCACCTGCGACGTGGCAACCCCGATTTTTTTACGATCACGGTGGCCTACCCCATTAAGGGCACCAAACTTTATGAAACCGTGGCACCCTCATTGCGCACTCCGGACAAGCCCTGGGTACAGCGTACCGACCGCGACCTTGATTTTGTACGCACTTATTCCCGACGTTACTATCCGTTTGCAGTGCGCTGGGTAGTGAACGCCGGCCGGTGGCATCAACTAAAAATGCAGGGAAAAGTGTGGTCGGCGCACGGGCTGCGCGCCGGTATCAAAATGACAGCGGCGCGCATCGCCATGCGGCTTATAAGATTGTTAAAGCGCTGATATTTTCAAGGAAGGACGAAGGGCGGGTTCAATAGAAAAACTGCTCCAGTACGATTTTTCCGTCCCGTACTTCATAGACAGCAATTTCGTCCATTTGAATACGTCCCTGTCCTTTCAGCGTTACATCCATGCCCATGGCGCAACTGAAAAAATTCCCGGCCGCAACCGGCTCGCCACAGTACCCGCCGTGCATGGCCTCCACCATTTCAGCGAACATTTTGTCCTTTTCGTGTACTTTTTCAATGCCCTCCACGCTTGGCAGGAAATCTTCCGATGCTTCGATGCTGCGTACATCAGCACCGTACAGTTCGTTCTGAATTTGAGCATAACCGCCCTGTTGAGCGAGTTCGTAAAATCGGGCAGCAACTTCTTTTGTAGTCATTTTAAAAAAATTTGTTTTATGAATATTAGCCACAAAGATACAAATTGTTTTAAAAATAAAAATTTTTTTTCGACGAATATTATTTTAATGATTTTCGATGTTTTATAACCTGTCTCCTTCATCACCTGTCACTCAAAAACAAAAAAAGTGTCCCATCTCATTGCTCCGTCCCTGCTTGCAGCCGATTTTGCCCGGTTGCCCGAAGAAATGCAAACCGTTAACGAAAGTGCTGCCGACTGGTTCCATGTAGATGTCATGGACGGGCGTTTTGTACCCAACATCACCTTCGGCATTCCTGTTGTGGAAGCCATGTATCGGCTTGCCCGGAAGCCTTTGGATGTACACCTGATGATTGTGGAGCCGGAAAAATACATCGCCGACTTCAGGAAAGCAGGTGCCCACGTCATTACCGTACACTACGAAGCCTGTACCCATCTGCACCGCACCATCGGGCAAATCAAAGAGACCGGAGCGCTGGCAGGTGTCGCCCTCAATCCCCATACCCCCGTGGCACTGCTCGAAGACATATTGGAAGACATAGACCTGATCTGTTTGATGTCGGTGAACCCCGGTTTTGGCGGGCAGAAATTCATTTACCAGACACTCCCCAAAATAGAAAAACTGCGCGACATGATGGAAGTGCGCAATGTATCGCCCTTGATAGAGATTGACGGCGGCGTGGGTCTGCACAATGCGGAGGCCCTGCTTAAAGCCGGCGCGCGGGTATTGGTGGCGGGCAACAGCGTCTTCGGGGCGGAAAACCCCACACAGGTCATTAGCCAACTCAAAGAAACAGGGGTCAGGTGGTAGCCGCCCGGACAAAGAAAGGGTTTGATTATGAGTGCAAACCACTGATAATCAAACCCTTTGGAAATCGTCTGTCCCGGATATTTAACGAACGAACAACAGCTCGCGGTATTTCACAAGTGGCCAATACTGATCATCCACTATCCCTTCCAATTCGTCGGCCGCCGTACGAATGTGTTCCATTTGAGGTTTCACCTTGTTACACAAAATTTCTGCCTCTTCGCGTACGTCGTCCGCATGGTGCGCTTTGTCCAATGCCTTGTCTATTTTCTCTATGCCTTCCTCGATGGCAGCAATGGCTTTAATCACGGATTTCAGGGTGCTTTTCTGGTATCCGGTAGCATCGTCGAAGCCAATGGCTTTCAAAGCGGCAATATTGGCGGCCAGCTCCGTCTGATAGCGCAGCACTGCGGGCATCACCATAGAACTAATAGTTTCTTTCAGCACCTTTGCTTCTATGCCCAGCTTGGTGCAATAAGTGTGCAATTGAACAGCATAGTAAGCATCTAATTCTATTTTGCTCATCACCCCCGACCTGCTGTAAAAATCCTGCCCGACTTTGCTGCCCAGCACGTCCAGGGCATCGGGCGTGTTGGCAAAATTATTCAGACCCCGTTCTTTAGCCTCCGCTTTCCATTCGTCCGAATAGTTGTTGCCCTCGAACACAATAGGCTTCGACTTCCGAATCAGGCCCTTCAGCACAGTCAAAACAGCCTCTTCCGGGACGATGCCTTTGGCAGTCAGTTTGTCTATCTCTGCTTTAAAGTCGGCTAATTGCAGTCCCATCATGGCATTCATAACGGCCATCGGGCCGGCGCAGTTCTGACTGGAACCTACGGCACGAATTTCAAATTTATTACCCGTAAAAGCAAAAGGCGAAGTGCGGTTGCGGTCCGTGTTGTCCATTTCCAGATTGGGCAGCTTACTAATCAGGTCCAAGGCGCGTTTCACCTCTTTGCCGTCAGAGTTTTTACCTTTCACCACTTCGTCGAGCAATTTCGACATGGCCTCTCCGATAAAAACAGAAATAATGGCAGGAGGCGCTTCGTTGGCACCCAAGCGGTGGTCATTGCCCGCGTGTGCAATAGCAGCCCGCAGCACATCGGCATATTTATAAACTGCCGCAATGGTATTTACAAAAAAAGTAAGAAAGCGCAGGTTGGCACCCGGATTCTTGCCGGGCGAAAGCAGGTTGACCCCTGTATTCGTACTCATGCTCCAGTTGTTGTGCTTGCCCGAACCATTGATGCCCGCAAAAGGTTTTTCATGGAGCAGCACCCGCAATCTGTGCCGGCGGGCCACCCTTTCCATCAAGTCCATCAGCAACTGGTTGTGATCCACCGCTACGTTTATTTCCTCGAACATCGGCGCTATTTCGTACTGTGCCGGTGCCACCTCGTTGTGGCGGGTACGCACGGGGATGCCGAGTTTATGCGATTCAGTTTCGAGATCGCGCATGAAAGCGTAAACCCGCTCCGGAATAGAACCAAAATAGTGGTCTTCCAGCTGTTGGTTTTTGGAAGCAGGTGCCCCCAACAGCGTGCGGCCCGTCATCACCAAGTCGGGCCGGGCATTGTAGAGCGCTTCGTCAATTACAAAATACTCCTGCTCCCAGCCCAGGGTAGCAGTGACTTTGTTCACGTTCGAATCAAACAACTGGCAAACTGGTACAGCTGCTTTGTCCAAAAAGGACTGAGAACGCAAAAGGGGCAATTTATAGTCCTGTGCCTGCCCGCCGTAAGTTACAAAAATGGTAGGAATGCAAAGCGTCTTGCCTTCCCCGACCGCCAGAATGAAAGCAGGGCTGCTCGGATCCCATACCGTGTAGCCACGCGCTTCAAAAGTGGTACGCATGCCACCGGAAGGGAAAGAAGACCCATCGGGTTCCTGTTGCACCAGAGCGCTGCCTTCAAATTCTTCTATCACACGACCATCGTGGGTCATGGTAAAAAAGGAGTCGTGCTTTTCGGCGGTTTTGCCCGTAAGTGGCTGAAACCAGTGGGCAAAGTGGGTACACCCATGCTCCTGCGACCACTCTTTCATTCCTTTGGCGATCACATCCGCCACTTCACGGGTAAGTTTGGCCCCACTCTGAATGGCGGCCTTCACAGAAAGATAGGCATTCTCGGAAAGGTACTTTTTCATGGCTTCGTCATTGAAGACGTTCTCTCCAAAGTACGAAGCAATATTTTCCGCTTTAGTTTCCGGCAACTCCCCCGGAAAAGGCTCCAGGCGATTTTCAATGGTTTGTAATGCTGTAAAACGAGCGTGTGACATGCGTAAAATGATGTATGGTGAACAATGATAGGACAAGCAACAGGGGTCAAAATTTTCCGGAAGCGAATTTTAAAACCACATTGAGAAATAGACAAAAAACAAAAATTTTTATTAAAAATTTCGACGCAAAATTAATATTTTTTTAAAAAATCTTCAAATATCGTTTTATTTTTTTGATTATTAACAAATATTAATTTCAAAAAAAATGAGTACCTTATAATTTTAAAACAGAATAAAAATTTAAAAAGGACATTTAATACTCAAAATAATTTGCTTCAAGAAATTTTACCACATTGTCAGCACGGCACTGTTTTTGAAGCAACAAACCACATTTCAATAAAAATCCAGTTTCACACACACCATGCAACACGCCCGTCTGCTTCTGTTGATGCTGTCTTCCGGCCTCGCCTGGAGCTGCAAAAACGACTCTAAAACCCCTGTTTCCACACCCGAAAAAACGGTTTTCGACCAGTACAAACCCACCCGCGATACCCTCGAACTACCCAATGTATCTGTAAACGGCGCACACCAATATGATATTATAGAGGGTACGCTTTTTTGGTCTGGCAATACTGCCGGTACGGACAAACTATACAACGCACAGATTAAAGTTTCCGGCGGCCAACTTTTAGTAGATAATGGCTTTATTGTACAGGGTAAAATGCTGTTTGATCTCAAAGGGCTTTCCCTGACGGACAATCTGACGGAACCTGAAAAACAAAACGCAGAAAAGATGTTGCGCAGTGCTGGTTACTTTAACACGGCTGCTTATCCGACCATGGAATACACCATCGAAGGGGCCTTGCCCAGCAGTACGCCCGCCTTTAACACGGTGCTGGAAGGGAGCCTGAAAATCAAAGACAAAGCCGGCGTTTTGAATATTCCCGCTACCCTGTCCTGTAAGGATAACCAGTGCCTGTTGGAAACCGTTACTTTCGATCTGGGCTACCGCCAGTGGGGCCTGATGATGCCCGGAGATAAGCGTACAGGAGGCACTTCTGCATCGTCCGCCCCTCCCGGCTCTGACGCGATCCGCTTAGTACTTAAATGTACGGCCCAAAAACGCTGATACATCGGCTTTTAAACGCCTGTCCAACATCACATGAAAAAAGGTCGCTAAAACGCTCACGCGTCTTAGCGACCTTTTTTATAGCCGTTTTTACGGTTGCGGCGGAGGGTTCAATCGAAATTGAACCCTCCTTGCAATCGTATTACTTCGTTTGTGTCATCTTCTTCGTTGCGCTGTCGGTTGCAGTTTCTACTTTGTAGTACAGCAGACCAACGGTCGGAACTAATTCGCGCTCAAGCGTGAACTGGTTATAACCTTTCGCAAACTCACCTTTTTGCGTGAATACCACGCGACCGCTTTCGTCATATACCGTCAGCGTTGCTTTCGCTGCTTCAGGCAGATAGAATCCGATCATCGTCTTATCCACGAATGGGTTCGGCGTGTTCTGGTACAATTCGAAGCCGAGGCCGCTGATTGTGCTCACGCCGCCTTTGTTGAAGCGGAATGCCACTTGTGCGCCTTCCTCGTTCGCGCTGTAAGCGATGGCCTTCGTGATGCGGCTGGAAACACCCAACATCTTATTCAGCTCACCGGCTTGCTTAGCGCGGAACTTGATGGTGAATTCACCTGTTACGTCTCCGTTGAACGAAGTCGTTACGGCGTTGTCACCTGCAAATACTGCGAAGTTATCCAGACCCATGCCGGTACCCGGCAGAACGTCCATGACCTCAAGACCCATGTGGTTCAGTGTGAACTGGTAGCCCGTTACGCGTTCAGCGGCACGGAACTTCACTTCTACTACTTCACCTGCACGTACTGTGCGGTCGTCAATATCGAACAACAGTGTGCTGCTCGTACGATCACCGGCACTCATCAGGTTGTTGGCCTGTGCGGTACCGTTTACGTCACCAATCTTCATACCCACGAAGTTTTCGTTCGTCTGGCTGGCTTGCAACTGAGCGAATGTCTTCGTCTCAGGGAAGGGCTGTGTGAACGGATTTTGCGGGTTCGGGAAGGTGTAGGAGCGATCTACGAATCTCCACGAAGTGTTGTTACCCAATTCCTGATCAATACCGAGGATCAAGCGGCGCAGTGCCACGATGTCAAGTGTGGTAATAGTACCGGACTTGTTCGCGTCAGCAGCAATCAGCTTGTACGGGCTGTTGAGCGGATTGAGGTTCAGAATGTGCTTGGAGATCATCGCCAAGTCAAGCGTGGTTACACCATTCAGCGGGTTGTCGTCGCGTACAGGTGTCACGGTGTAGTTGCCAAGGATCGGAACAGCATTCGAGAACGAGTAAGCACCTTGCTGGTTAGACATGTCATAGAGGCTGATTGGTTGAGCAGCCGGGTGGCTACCGTTCAGTTCTACGCTTGCATCCTGTACACCTTGTACGGCTTCAGTCTTCAATTCACCAGCGATGGTGGCCTTCGGACCGCAGTTGGCCATATTATCTTGTACGAGGAGGATTACCTGACAGAAGTCGGCGTTGCCAGCTCTGTCTTGTGCCCACAGTTGAATGACGTTTGCACCCAATTGTGTGCAATCGAAGGTTACGCTCGTGATCGGGTTGCCGTTGGCATCCAGCGGGAAGCTGGACGGAGCCGGGTCGCCGGTCGAGATGGAATACTTCAATTGTTCAGCAGGTGTGCAGTTGTCGAAGCCATATTCGAGGAAGTCAGAAGCCCAGATCGTTACCATACCGGTTTGCATGATGTTCACGCTCAGCGGTTTGCACACGATAGTAGGTTTCTTGCAATCCTTGATTTCGAATGCGTATTCGCATACGCGTTCGTTGCCACAACCATCGGAAACAATCCACTTGATCTTATGCTTACCGTGCGGCAATTGCGGCAATACGTAAGTGTTCGGGTTGCGAACAGTATTGAAGCGAACAGCAGCGGTCAGGTTAGCACCGGAAGTCGTGTATTGGATAGCGAAGCGGTAGTGGTCAAGTGCCGGGTTGTTTACGATGCGGTCGTCGAATGCACGTGCTACGCCACCGGTGTAGTTCGGGTTGGTAGCATTGCCATAGTACACCGTATTCGTGGGCGGCGTGTTTACGCTGTTCACCACTGTCTCCATCGTACCATTGTTATCAAGGTCAAGGAACAACAGGTAGCGGATGTTCATCAACGGACCACTGCAAGCGTCGGTAGCCGTCAACTTGAGGTCAATCGGCATTTCGCACAGGTTGTGGCTTTCGTGTTTCGCATCCCACCAGTAATCGCGGTTCCAGAATGCCGGATCGTTTTCTGTCAGATCGCAGGTATCCGGTTTCACACAATTCGGAACAGGCGCTTCGGTGTCAATGATCTTGATAATCTGCCTGTACTCATAACCGTTGAAGTGTGCACGTCCTTTCTGTGGGCAGTTTTGGGCCAATTGCCAGAATTGCGTGTAAGAAGTCGGAGCAGCATCTGTCGGGTTGATGCGGACACAAGCGGAGCGCCATGGATTCAGGGCGTTGGCCTGTAAGCATCCGTCAATGTTCGATACGATCGGACCCGGCAGGTTAGCAGAAGCGTTGGCCTGTACGTTCGGGTTCGGGTTCGGAACATAAGTGAGCGGGCAGTTCGGATCGTAAGTACACCAGTTGATAATCTTCCAGGTACGTTCAATCTTATAGCAGGCATCCTGTACAACCGTGAAGGTATCATCGCGGAAGGAAGTAGCCAGCAATTCACAATCTTCACCAAAGAAGGTCGGAGCACCGTAGTTGCCCGTACCGTCGCATACTGTGATGATGCGATCATCCGGGAACTTCACGTAGTAGTCTTCTTTGTAGGAGACAATTACGTTTTGTGTGCAACGCGTGGTGAAACCATGGCAATCGTAAGCAGTGAAGTTACGGACAATGGTACCTCTGTTACATGCTGTATCGAACGCTGTGTACGATGCGGTGTGGCTCAAACCTTTCACACCCTGATAGGTGTAGGAGCAATCCAGACAGCAGTTGTCTTCTACGCGTGCCTGACCATATGCCCAGAGGCTTGGGTCGAAGTTTTCGCAGCTGACAGACACTTGTGCAGGAGCAACGCAGTTCGGACGAACTTTGTCCTGTACGTGTACCCATACCATACATTCGTTGAACACGGAGTCAACTGTTACACCGTTTTCGTTGCGCTGGTAAGCACGCAGAATCACGCGAACAGAATCACCTACTTCTGCACAGTAGAATTTCAGCGAGTCGGCACCGCCGCCAAAGCCGTCATCCATTGTGCCGGTAGCCGTTGCACGCTCGTACTCGGTCGGACGACCGTTATTGTCGTTGCATGGCGGAATACCGTCTGTCTTATTCAGACCCTCTACGAAAGCACTGTACGGATCCATACGACGTACTTTGAACGTCAGACCTGCTTTACAGTTGTCGTAAGAGCCATCATCAATGGTTTTTGCTTTCAGCCAAGCCACACCTGCAAATTCGCAGCCGTCGGCAGAAGGCAGATAGCAATCATCAGGATCATCACCGTCAATCGAGATAACCGTGTTCTGATCGCAAGCCATAATCGGCGGAGTCAGGTCACGTACGCTCAATACAAAGTTCAGGCGTGTAACATTACCGCACTGGTCTTCAGCAGTGTATTGTACGTTGTAATCACCAATAGCGAGACACTGAGTCGTCGGGAAGATCGCCAGCGTATCCGGAGTCCAGTAGTTGTTACCGGAGAAGTCGCCGAGGCGGCCCAATACCGTGAACGTGGTGATGTTGCCCGTGTTCGGATCAACGCCCGTTACTTTTGCTTCGAGTTTCGTGATGTTGGAGCAACCTTCAATGATGATCACGTCGGGCAGCGGTGCTTTCGCGCAGCAAGCCTTCGCGTCAGTGCTAACTGTGACGTTAGCAGGCAGTTCCATGATCGGACCCTGATTGTCCTGTACCTTAATCACCTGAGTGTAAGTGCGTGGGTTCAGGTTATTCGGATCATTGCTGATCGGCGTACACATATTGCGTACTTTCCAGGTGCGGAGAATTTCGTAGCTGCCGGGGCAGATATCGAAGCGCTCGTCTTCCATGCTGATAGAAGCCATGCACAGGCCACCTGTACCAATCGGCGCACCGTTCAGAGACGGACGGCCAGTGTTGACAGGTTGAAGTGCGTTCGGGTTCAGGTAAGCAGCAGCGCAGTTAACAGTTACGTTAGCCGGCCATTGCAGATCCTGGAAGCGGAACGGATTGATGGTGATGACGTGCGAGCAGGAAGCCTGGTTGTTCCACTTGTCCGTAGCAATGAACGTGCGGACGATGGTACCGCGCGGGGTATTGCACTGACCGAGGTCTGTATAAACATCATCTGTCACTACTCCGAACGTGCTGCAATCCGTAGCCACTACATTGCCGGTTACGGCAGTGGTAGTCGGCTGGCTGCAAGCGATGGTGATGTTCGGCGGGCAGGTGAGTGCCGGCGGCAACTTGTCTTCGACGAGGATTTCGCCCCAGCATTTGTTACCGCTAATCGGGTGTACCAGCGTGTATTTCAGGCGACGGCCTGCGTGCGAACCGTTTACGCGGTTGTCGTTCGGCGACGTGAACACGGTCGTACCAGCCGGGTAGGTCAATACAACGCGATAGTCGTCGAAGCACGGATAGCCACCTTCGAGTACATCATCCGGGAACAATACTGCGCTACAGTTGGCATCCAAAGATACCTGGATCAGGTCGTTACACTTCACAGCAGTCGGAGTGGCTACGATTTGTACCGTCTTTCTGATGATCTGTAAACAACCCGGATCGGTCAAGGTAGCCGCGTCGGAGCCGGAGATGGTTACGCCGTTTGCACGGAACCAGCTGGTAGCTGTACCTGCATCGAAGCGTGCTTCTACAGTGTGGGAACCGAGGCCAAGTGCGTTGGCATTGAAGACGTTGGTTTCAACACCATTTACGAAAATGCGGATCTGAGTCGGTACTGCGTTGTTCAGTTCGCCGATCACGATGGTGAACGGAGAAGTGCCTAAGCAGTAAGGACCAGTCAGGTTAGAGAAGATCGGAGTCGGGTAGCAAGCCTTGTTCTGCAGGATCGAAGTAGTTGCTGCCGGAGCTGCACCTCTGCCGCCGCTGTTGCTGACGTTGAGGGTGTAGCCTGCGCAATCCGTGTGAAGCAGTTTCAGGGTGTACCAGATCATCTCGTCGGCTTCGTCGAATTGTCCGTCGCCGTCGTTGTCAATATTATCACCTGTACCAGCCATGAAGAGCGTACCGGCAGCCAGAGCTATCGGGACAACAGGCGGGTTCGCGCTGGCGGTGCTATGAGCACCTGTCGAAGAAGTCACAGCCCATGTTTGCATAGCCAGCGACTTGATCGTTACTACGTCTTCGAATTGACCGTCATCCGTAGATGTACCGTCATTCTTAACAGTCGCATTGTCTAAGCAACGAGTGGTTACACTGTATTGCGGAGTACACGGAGCAATACCTTCGTTCACTGTTACTGTAGCCGTGCAGGTAGCAGAGTTACCGCAAGGATCAGTTACCGTGAGAACAACCGTATTGGCACCGAGGTTAGCGCAGGTAAAGGCGCTCGGAGATACAGACAAAGTCAGGAATTGCTGAGCAGCGCAGTTATCAGAAGAGCCGTTGTTCACGTCTGCTGCTGTAATGCTGGCGTTGCCGTTCTTATCCAAAGTAACCGTAGCAGGTTTGCAAACAGCATTCGGAGCCTTGGTGTCGCGAACAGTAATCACCTGCGTGTGGCGCAGAATGTTACCGGCGCAATCCGTTACAGACCAGGTACGCGTCAGCGTGTAGTTGTAGAAGTCGCAGTTCGCCGGGTTAGCACCCTGTGTGGAAGTCTGGTTGTAAGCTACTACCAGATTAGCCGGAGCGGTGCAATTGTCGTTGACATCAGCATTGGTCAACGGCGTGCAAGTGCCACCGGTACGCGGGATACAGTTGCTTGGAACAGCGTCACATTCTACCGTTACGTCGCCAGGCATCAAAATGTCAGCGTCGAATTCGGGTTTTTCCGTATCCATAGCCATTACCGTGAAGGAGCAGAGCGTGGTATTGCCAGCACCGTCCGTAGCGCGGTATGTAATGGTTGTGGAAGTAGCCGGGCAAGTGATCGGGAGGATCGAGCCTGGCAGCGGGCCTTCGATTTGTGTCACCGTAGATAACGGAGCGCAATCGTCAAGTGCCACCGGAATCGCCCAGTTCACTTTTGCACTGCACTGATCGGGATCGTTGCCAAATACCAGCGGAGTAGTCGGGCAATCTACGAACACCGGTTTGCCGGTGTCAGCGATGGTTACCCGTACTGTGCAGGAACGTTCGTTGCCGGAAGCGTCCGTAGCCGTGATCACCACATCAATGAAGTCGCCGTTGGCAGCGCCAAAGCGCGTACCTGCTGCAACACTTTGTGTAATTGAGATGGCCGTAGAAGCCGTGCAGTTATCTGTAGCCGTCAGGGTCGTAACGAAGTTCGGTACGAAATTCAGACAGCTGGATACAGAAACAGGAGCCGGGCAGGTGAAGGTCGGAGCCGTTACGTCGCGTACCGTTACTTCGGCTACGCAGGTAGCAGTGCGGCCAGCGCCGTCGGTTACTGTCAGGGTTACGTTATTTTCGCCGATGTTCGAGCAGTTGAACGTCGTAGTACCAGCCACCAAAGTCAGTGTAGCCGGGCAGTTGTCGTTGGAACCGCCGTCAATGGAAGCCGCCGTGATGGTGGCATTGCCGGTAGCATCCAGATCAACCACTGCATCTTTACATACAGCGTTCGGAGCCTGCATATCCATCACCGTTACCGTGAACGAGCAGGTAGCAGTGTTACCGGCTACATCCGTAGCAGTGTAAACCACTGTTGTGCTGCCAACCGGGAAGAATGCGCCGGAAGCCAGGCCTGTGCGGCTGAGCGTTACGTTCGGGCAATCATCGGTTGCAGTCGGGATGGAGTACGTTACGTTTGCACCGCACTTGTCCACGTCGTTGCCAACAGTGATGCTGGCCGGGCAGGCAATTACAGGAGCAGTGGCATCGAGGATACGTACTGCCACACTGCACGTGCTGGTGTTACCGGCAGCGTCCGTAGCAGTGATCACGATGGTCGTCTGACCATTGAATGCCACGCCTGCAGGCGGGTTCTGTGTGATCGTAATGCTGCCGGAAGCAGAGCAGTTATCAGTAGCAGTCAAACCGCTGATTACATTCGGGATCGCGTCATTGCAGCTGGGCAATGTGATCGGACCCGGGCAGGTGAAGGTTGGACCGGTAACGTCGCGTACTGTTACTTCGGATACGCAAACACTGGTATTGCCGGAAGCATCGCGTACAGTCAACGTTACGTTATTTTCACCAATGTTCGAGCAGTTAAACGTCGTCTTGCTGGCTGTCAACACCAAGTTGGCCACAGCCGTGCAGTTATCAGTCGAGCCGCCGTCAATGTTGGCTGTTGTGATCGTTGCATTGCCGGTAGCATCCAGATTTACCACGAAGTCTTTGCAAACTGCTGTAGGCGTTTGTTGATCCAACGCAGTGATCGTGAAGGAGCAGGAAGTAGAATTACCAGCCAGATCAGTAGCCGTGTAAGTAACCGTTTGCGGAGTACCTACAGTTACTGTACCACCCGGAGCTAAGCCAGAGCGGGTCAGTGTCGGAGCACCACAATTGTCGGTAGCCACTGCATCAACCCAGGTTGCAACAGCGCTGCACTTGTCCACATCTACGTTCAGCGTCATATTAGCCGGGCAGATAATGCTCGGAGCAGTCACATCGCGGAGAGTCAGTACTGTTGTGCAGGCAGCGGTGTTACCGGAAGGATCAACAGCCGTAAAGGTCAGAACGATCTGTTCGCCGTTGACACCACTTACCACTGTACCGGCAGCAACAGATTGCGTTACAGTTGCGCTACAGTTGTCGGTAGCGGCAGCAACCAGCGCCGGGATAACAGCCGTGCAGTTAGCGCCCAGACTCAGGGTCGTGGCAGCCGGGCAAGTGATCGTCGGAGCAGTTACGTCGCGTACAATCACGCGGGCAACGCAGGTTGCAGAATTAGTGGCAGCATCCGTTACCGTCAGCGTGATCTCGTTGTTGCCAACGTTCGCGCAGCCATACGTAGCAGAGCCTGTTGTCGAAGTAATACCACAGTTGTCAGTAGAACCACCGTCAATCATAGCGGAAGTCACAGAAACCGTACCCGGATTCGTAGCAGACAGATTCACCGTGATGTCTTTGCAGACAGCGTTTGGTTTCTGCATATCTACTACCGAAATCGTGATCACACAGGTAGCAGAGTTGCCACCGAGATCAACTGCTGTGTACGTCACCGTTTGCGGTGAGCCTACATTAACTACCGTACCGGAAGCGATACCCGTGCGGGTTACAGAAATATCATTGCAATTATCAGTAGCCACCGGATCTACCCAGGTAGCAACTGCACTGCACTTATCAACATCATTGTTCAGCGTCAGATTCTGCGGGCAACTTGCAAACACAGGTGCTGTGTTGTCCTTAGCCGTCAGAACGACCGTGCAGGTATTGCTGTTACCGGAAGCGTCAACGGCTGTGAACACCACTACGGTCTGATCGCCGTGCTTGGTGGATACTACCGTACCCGCAGCCGGGAACTGGTTGCTGGTAGCCACCCCACAGTTATCAGTAGCCGTGAAGGTCAGGGCAGGAATCGCAACTTTGCAGTCGGCACCCAGTACGATGTCCTGAGCAGCCGGGCAGGTAACCGTCGGCTTCGTTACGTCGCGTACAATTACGCGGGCAACGCAGGTAGCCGTATTACTGGAAGCATCCGTTACAGTCAGCGTGATCTCATTGTTGCCAATGTTCGAGCAGCCGTAAGTAGCAGAGCCGGTAGTCGAAGCAATAGAGCAGTTGTCGGTAGAACCACCGTCAATCATAGCCGGAGTTACAGATACCGTACCACCGTTTACAGGCGTAGCAGACAGGTCAACCGTGATGTCTTTGCAGACAGCGTTTGGTTTCTGCATATCTACTACCGTGATAGTAAAGGAGCAGGTTGCTGTAAGGCCAGCCTGATCCGTTACGGTGTAAGTGACCGTTTGCGGAGTACCCACGTTGACCGTAGTACCCGGGGCGATACCCGAACGGGTAAGGGTCGGAGCACCACAGTTATCCGTACCCACTGCATCTACCCACGTAGCCACTGCGCTGCACTTGTCAACGTCGTTGTTCAGGGTAAGATTAGCCGGACAGATAATAGACGGTGCAGTTTGATCTACTGCAGTCAATATAACAGAGCAGGTAGCCGTGTTGCCGGAAGCATCCGTAGCAGTCAATACCACCTGAGTCTGGTCGTTGTGCGGGCCGGAAGTTACCGTACCGCCGGCAGGATACTGTGTCAGTACCGTACCCGGGCAGTTGTCAGTTACCGTCGGATTGAACGTCGGGATAGTAGCAGTGCAGTTGGCACCCAATACCAGATTCTGGTTGGGCGGGCAGTTGGTAATCACCGGAGCCGTTACGTCGCGTACTGTTACTTCCGCTACGCAGGTGCTGGTGTTGCCTGCTGCATCCACTACATTCAATACTACGTTGTTCTCACCCAAGTTTGCGCAGGTAAACTGCTGCGCATTGTAAATGAAGCGAGAAGTAATGGTTGTAGAACCCTGTTGGAACGTGTTCGTAGAACGCGAAGTGAAGCAGAATTGCTGTCCGGCAGTAAGCGCAACGGATGTGGATCCGGAAACGCTACCGGCAGGTACATAAGACAAAGGAGACACTCGTGTGAAGACACCATTTATCTTGTAACCAAACTGATCATCGCTGGCAAATTCATTGATCGGGTGCGTATAGACCCAATTGAATTGCACAGTCACATTGGCAGGTGCAGTGATGCAATAATCGGCATCGCTGACATTGCCATTGGTAGCAGAAAGCAGGGTGATAGAGTTCGGAGCGTTGGCCGTGTTAACCGATGCATTGCTTGCAGCAGGTTTCGTAAAGGTCCAGTTTGCAGGAGCAAAGCCGTCTGCAAAACCGACCATATTCACACCCAAAGCAGCAACCGGTGTGCAGTTGTCGGTGGAACCACCGTCTAACTGAGCAGCCGTTACAATCGCAGTACCGGAAGCAGAAAGATCCACTACCAGGTCCTGACATACTGCGTTCGGAGCCTGACGGTCTTCTACCACTACGTTGAACGTGCAACGAGCGACGTTGCTGGCGCAGTCGGTGGATGTGTACTCTTGCAGCGTTGTACCAACCGGGAAGAAGCTGCCAGAAGGTCTGCCAGACAATAATACGGTTGTTACGAGGCTGGAACAGTTATCGGCAGCAACCGGATTGAGGAATACTACATTTGCACCACACTGATCTACGTCGTTGCCTACCGTGATGTTGGCAGGGCAATTGCTGAAGGTCGGAGGAGTAGCGTCTTTATCTACCACGAGGGTCTTACTGGTGCTTACTGCGTTTCCGCAGGCATCCGTAGCCGTCCAGGTGATCACCAGATCGTTACCGGTGCAATAGTCAATCAAGTCAGGGTTGAAATTCGTCGTTACATTTACGGAACCATTGCAGCTTGTACGCAGGCGATATTCCTGTAACCAGTCGAGAATAGCAGTCAGATTATTCTGGCTGTTTTGCAGGCAACCTACGGTGAGGTCACGTACAGGAGCCTGAATATCCGGGCCCGTTTTGGTCAAGGTAGCGGTAGCCGATTCTTCGCAAGCCGTCGTGGAACCCACCGTGTAACGGATGGTATAGACGCCGGGGACGCAGAATTGGTACTCGTTGCCAGAGACTTGGATCGGGTATGGGCCACCAGCGGTCGGGCCGCTCACGATCGTGAACACACCACCCGGTGTGGTCGAACGCGGGTCGATGTCGCCATTCGGCAAGGTGCCGAAGTTGACAAACATACCAGTCAGATCATACGTCGGTTCGCAAGTGATGTCGCGGTTTTGCAGCGTCGCCACGGATTCGCCGAGGAAGAGGTATTCTTTCTCGTCGCTGTCGGAGCAGAAATTGCTGCGGATGCCGCACCACATGTCGAGCTTCAGTTTGAAGTTGCCAAACAGCGGCTCGGTGATGATGTCAACTTGATCCCAGTCAATATTGATGCAAAGGCGGCCAGCCGCGTCGGTCGTCAAGGTAACACCATTGGCGAGTACGGGCGGGATACCAGGTACTGGTGTGTTGTTCAAACACTTCCCGGGCAAAGAGCCTGGGCCGCTGACGATCAGCGGGTAAGTGCCCGCGTTGGTCAGGGTCAAGGAGAAGCGGCAGTTGCTCAAATCGCAACCTTCATCAAGACAAATCGTCGTGACATCTTCGGGGCAAATACCCGGGCTGATGACCGGCAATTTGACATCCGGGGTACGGATGACGCGGATGATTTTGCGCAAGCTGCGGTCGGCGCAAGGAGCGCAAGCCTTCACCACATAGTCAATCGGAATATCAATGACTTTGCGGCCTGCGAACATCGGCAGGTTAGCCACTGATGGCAACAACACAAAGTTACCGCTGCCGTCCGTGATGATGTAATCGCTGAAAGGAGCCGGAGCAATCCAGCGGCCTACGGCGCAGGTGTTGGTCGTGATAGCACCTTGGCACACCAAGTCGGCGGCCGTGAAGTTGATCTTGCCATTGTCAATGCAACCCAAGCGGATCGGGTCGTTGTTCGTCGTGGTGATTTCCACCTGACGGGCAACTTTCACCTTGCGGCAAGCAACGACGGGCGAATTGTTGTCGTCTTCGCAGCTAGCCAGCGTGCAGGGCATCAAGGAGTGGCAGATTTCAAATTCGTAGCAAGCGGAAGCAATGGCATTGTTCGTACCGTTGCACAACGGGCTAACGAGGGCGTCCAAATTCAGGCGCACTTCGAAGGCCGGGCAGTTGGCATCAGCGGTACTTGGACGTGGCGTCACGTTGAACACGTCATTGCGGTTAGCGAACGACAAAGCACCAGTAGTCGGGACACCATTGCAGGTTTCGTCCACCGAGAAGCCGAGGTCGGCGCTGGCGATATCGCTGGTCGGGAAAGCGGCGGTAGCATTGCTGCGGCGCGCGTTCACCCAAGCGGCGTAATACGGGAGCACATCCTCTTTGTAGTTCACAGCGGTGAAGTCCACAAGGCGGAGACCCACATCATAGTTGTCTTCTTCCGCGTTGAAGGTCATGCGGAAGATGTTAGAAAGATTGCAAGAACCCGTGCGGAGGGCCGCGATGAAACGGAGATAACCGTCCACCTCGTTCACCGTTCCGTCGCCGTTGGCATCACCGTCAGCGGCGGTCATAGCACCGTCGTTGTTGGTATCCGCATAGGAGCGATACACGTCCATATCGGAGATTTCCAACGTGAAGTGCTGGTCGGAGTTCGGATCCATGTACATGGTCGTGTGCGTATTGCAGTTGGCACTAGCCAAACCAGCGGTCATTGTACCAACAGGTACTGCGTTGGCAATACCAGCGGTGATGTCAAGGGTTGGGCAGCCGCTGTTCACCACCGTGGTGATGACGTTGCCGCCGATGCCCGTGATGCGGAAACCGTCGTGGTCGCCACCGTCATAGGAGTCGTTGCCGACACCTGCGATGGATGCACGCGGCGTCAAACCGTTGATGGCGCAAGCAGCGGGGTTACCCGGCACGAGATTCACCACTTGGGCAGCCTCTACATAATCTACACGAAGTTTCCAACCCGGCTTCACCACGACTTTCGGATCGAAGGCGTTGGCGGGGAAGTCAACCGCCAGTACTGCGGGCGGGCATGGGTTGCCGCCGCAAGCGGCTGCACCAGCAGCGGAGGGTTGAAGCGCGTTGGCGGTTTGCATGCAAAGGGCTTGTGTGCCCACTGCGTTGCCACCCGTCACAGAAGATACTGGTTGCACCACTTTCAACACGTTTGTGCCTAAGTCAGTACCGCTAAAGCAGTAGCCAGGGGCCAAAGTGTTGCCGAAGGCCAAGCAGTTGGCGATGGTGTTGTCGCCTGCGTTGAACGTGATGTTCAAGGTCGAGGTAACAGTCGGGCAAGGACAGCTGGTCGGTTGGCCATTCAGCACATAAATGAAGGACACCGTGCCCGTGAGGCCAGTGGTGTTCACGTTGTGCGGATCAGCGACCACATTGGCTGGAGCCACCGTGCCACGGTACCACACGCCACCGGGGGTGACGTTGTTGCCCGCAAAGTTGGCCAAGTTGGTACCTTCCAAGTTGATCGGACCTTCGCTGTTGCAAACGCTCGGGATGTTGATGGTTCCGAAGCCGAAGAACGGCCCACAGATGTCAATCACCACTTCAGCCTCGTTGCGGCCGCAAGCCACGTCACCTACCGTGTAGGAAACCCACAAGCGACGAGCGCCCACCGGGATCACATAGTTCGGGTAGTTACCGTTAGCGTCCGGTTCCAAAATGGTGCCGGATACGCTGGCAATATCGCAGTTGATCTCGAACCTGCCACAAGGCGTGGAGGTCGGTTTCAAGAATGCCGTCGGGTTGATGATGCCACCCGGCAAAGGATAGCAGATCACAGTCGGGTTGATGAGTTCGGGGAAACCGTAAGGCTTCACACGAATGTTGTCTTCCGCGATGGCGATGCAAGGACCGGTCGGGTCGTCATAGGTGACGCGGATGGTCAAGATCACTTCTTTCGGAATACGGTTCAAGTCAAGGATCGGGTTGTCAACACCTTGGGCGGTCGTTTGGTTGAACGCGCCGTTGCAGGTGATGATGCTGTTGTAGTCGAACTCGCCGAGGTCGCTCACGTCGCCGTCGTTGTTCAGGTCAACGCGGATGGCCGAAGCCGCCGTGTTGCCATTCACTGCTACCACGCGTACACTTGCGTTCTGGCCGCACACCAGCGCGGAGAGGTTCGTGCCCGGGAAGGAGAAGTGGTCGGCCAAGTTGATCTTCGTAGAAACCACCGTGCCGTTCGGCAGCTTTGTATTGCTGCAAAGCGGGCCATCGGGAAGGTCTAAGAAAATTTCCGGACCGTTGTTGATGGTGATCGTAGCTAAAGATTCGCCATAGCAGTCATCGTTAGAAGCAGGGGTGCAGCCGCCGATACAGCAGCTTTGGTCGCCCACTTTATAACGAACCGTGATGGTCATCGGCAACAGTGTCACGTCGTAAGGATACGATGCCACGTCGCCGCTTACAGTTACCAAAGCAGCGTTCGAACCGGTAGCGGAAGTGCTTACGAATTCGAAGGTACCGCCGCCCGTTGTATTCGCACCGAAGAGGCTCGTCAGGTTGACGGAACCGCTGGGTGAAGCACATACAGTACGGTTGTTGATCGTGGCATTCACCACGGGTTTCACTTCAAATGTCACGCTGTACGATTGTTGGCAAGCGTCCACACCCGTGTAGTGGGTGATGGTGTAGAGGCCAACAGCGGTCGGACGGAACGTAGCGTTTCCAGTACCGAGTGTATTGACCAAGGTCTGCTTGGAACCATCGGGCGATGTTACCACCCAAACAGATTGGGTGACACCAGCGGAGGTCAGGGCCAAAGCGGGCTTCGGAGCCGCAAAGTCGGTCGTGCAGAAGCTCGTTTTCGGAAGCGTGAAGCTCGGATCAATGGATTCATACACCGTGAATTGTTCCATCACTACCATGTCGCGGCAGTTCAATGCGAGCACGCCAGCGCCAGGGATAACGAAACGGATCGTATAAACACCCGCGGTCAACACGTTCGGGTTCACTTCCAAGTTGTTGTTAGCGACCACAGCAAAGCCAGTTTGCGGCAACGCATTGCCGTTCACCGTCCAGTTGCCAACGGTGCCGTCAACCGGAGAAGGACCGGGGGTCGGCGGGTTGATGTCGAGCACGAAACGCGGGTCAGAAGTGCAAACCGCATTCTGAACGTTGATCATGGTCGGCTCGTCGAGCAGTTCGGGGCAAGCACCGCTAACGGTCAAAACACAGCCGCGAGCGTCGGTGACGGTCACAGCGTAGCTCGTTTCGCCCGCGTTGATGCTCAAGATACCGCCGCTCACCGTGCCACCGACCGCAGTCACCGTGTAAGGGGCCAAACCGCCCGTGATGGCGGACATGGCAACCTCGCGGTTGTTGCTGGTGGAGCAGTTGCAGCTGCCAAGCGTGAAGGCAAGGGCCGGACGAATCTCGACGACCTCTTCTTCAATCACTGTGCAGTTGTTGAGGGTGTGCGTGTAGCGGATGGTCACAAAACCGTTCGTAGTGGCAAGCGGCGTATAAACACCGGTAGCGCTGACGCTGCCTGCATCCGCAAGGGCACCGGCACTGTAAGCCGTAATGCTGAAGCCATTGGCCAACACAGGGACATTGGTATTGTCAACAGTACGAACCACAGAAACGTGGTTGGTCAAAGTAATAGCACCTGTGCCACATTGCTCCGGAACATCGAAGAAGGCGACATAAGAGTTATTGATCGTCAAGGTAGCCACGTCCTGTTCAGAGCAAGCCGTAGTAGCCCCCACTGTGTAGCGGATAGCGTATGTACCAGGCACCAATTTGGTCGTAGCGGAACCATTGATCTCGTCGCCAACGATGGCAACCCAACCTGGGGAGCTGGCCGTGGCGGCGGCATTGGTATTGTATTCCCAAGTACCAGAAGGCGTGGTCGCATTGCTGGCGAACATACCGCTCAAATCAAAGCCATTGTCGTTGCACACCGTGGTGTTCACGATGTCAGCCACAGATTCGCCGAGGAAGAGGTAGTCTTGTTCGTCAGAAGCCGAGCAGAAGTTGCTGTTAATACCACAGAATACTTCGAGTTTCAACTTGAAGTTGCCGAAGAGCGGTTCGGTGATGTTCGGAACCTGATCCCAGTCAATGTTGATGCACGGACGGCCTTGGGCGTCAACCGTGATCGTTACACCGGGCTGGAGGGCAGGGGCCGTGCCGGGTTGCGGCACACCGTTCGCGCATTTGCCGGGCAATTGGCTTGGGTTGCCATCAATCAACACATAGCTGCTGGCGTTGGTCAACGTCAAGCGGTAGGTGCAGTTGGGCCAAGCGCAGTCCTTGTCCAAGCAGATCGTCGTCACATTTTCAGGACAGATGCCTGGGCTGATCGGGAGCAGATCCACTTTCGGGCCGCGGGTTACGCGGATGAACTTGCGGAGCGTTTGATCGGCGCAGGGAGCGCAGGCTTTGACCACATAGTCAACCGGGATGTCGAGGATTTTCTTGCCAGCGAATTCGGGCAAGTTCACGATACCAGGCAACAAAACGAAGTCAACAACCGGGCCACTGTTGTCCGTGATGATGTAGTTGGAATATGGAGCGGGCACAACCCAACGGCCAATGGCGCAAGTGTTGGTGGTGATACCGCCCAAGCAGATCAAATCGTTCGAGGTGAACGGAATCTTGCCATTGTCAATGCAGCCCAACAAGATCGGGTCGTTGTTGGTCGTGCTGATGCGCACTTGGCGGGCCACTTTCACTTTGCGGCAAGCAACAACAGGAGAGTTGTCGTCTTCGCAAGTGGGCAGCGGGCAAGTCATCAGCGCGTGGCAGATTTCAAACTCGTAGCAAGCGGAAGCTACAGCGGCGTTCGTGCCGTCGCAAAGCGGGCTTACCAAAGCGTCAAGGTTCAAGTTCACGCGGAAGGCCGGGCAAGTAGCGTCAGCCGTGCTGGCCACCGGTGCCACTTGGAACACGTTGTTCGCCGTCACGAAGGACGGGAGCGTACCAGTCGGAGCACCGTTGCAGGTAGCGTCCACCGTGAAGCCAAGATCAGCGGAAGGAATGTCAGCCGTCGGGAAGGCAGCCGTGTTGGCGGCGATCCACGCGGTATAATACGGCATCACTTCTTCTTTGTAATCCACGGCTTTGAAGCCTTGGAGTTTGAAAGAAACGTCGAAGTTGTCTTCGTCGGCGCGGAAGCGCATGCCGAAGATCGTCAACGGGTTGCAGGAACCTGTACGGATGGCGTTCACAAAACGGATGTAACCATCCACTTCGTTGGCAACACCGTCGCCGTTCAAGTCCACATCACCCAAAGCACGATAAACTTCGCGGTCGGTGATTTCCAACGTAAAGTGCTGGTCGGATGTCGTGGAGGCCATAGCACCACCGTTGCAAGAAGCAGCAGCGTTGCCAGCCGTGACGGTACCCACTTGGCGGTTGTCGAAGCTGCTCCAAGTCGGACACATGCCGTCACCCACGCGGGTGATCATGTTGTCGTTCACAAAGCTGTTCAACAAAGCGATGGAGAAACCGTCGTGGTCACCTTCGTTGTAAGAGTTCGGAGCAGGCGTGATCGCGTTGCCCGGTTCGTTACAAGCGGCAGGAGCACCAATTTGGGCCGAATTTTCCAGATAATTTACAACGATTTTCCAACCTGGTTTAACAACTGATTTCGGACCAAATGCATTGGCAGGGAAGCTGACCGTCAGGAACTTAGGATCAGCCACCGGACCTACCGCCGGATCCATAGAGTTTTGAGGCTCCATACACAATACCTGAGTACCCGTAGAGTTGGCCTCAGTTGTTGTAGAAACAGGCTGTACTACTTTGAGCGTATTGGTTCCCAGAGCCGTTGCATCAAAGCAATAGCCGGGAGCCAGCGTAGTGCCGAATTCGAGACAAGCGGCAAGAGCAGTACTGCCAGCCTCAAACACGATGGTCAGGTTAGAACGCACCTCCGGACATGGGCAGGAAGTGGGTGCACCATTCAATACATAGATGAAGGTGACAGCACCTGTCAGACCAGCCACATTTACGTTGTGCGGGTCAGCGATCAGGTTGGCCGGAGCCACAGAACCTCTGTACCATTTGCCACCCGGCGTAACATTGTTACCGGCAAAGTTAGCAAGGTTGATACCTTCCAGATTGATCGGACCTTCCGTGTTGCAGAAAGTACCCGGTACGTTAATATCAGCAAAACCACGGAACGGACCACAGATGTCAATCACCGTGTTGGCCGTGTTGCGGCCACAGGCAGCATCACCCACGGTGTACTCTACCCACAATTTGGTAGCACCTACAGGGATCACATAATTCGGGTATACACCGGCAGCGTTCGGATTCAAAGTAACGCCGGATACGCTGGCCAGGTCGCAGTTAATCACAAAAGTACCACAAGGCGTAGCCGTCGGAGCCAGGAAGGCCGTCGGATTGATGATGCCACCCGTCGGGAAGCAAATTGTGGTCGGGGCGATCAACTCGGCAAAGCCGTAGGGCTTCACACGAATGTTGTCTTCGGCCACCGCAATGCAAGGACCAGCCGGATCGTCATAAGTTACGCGGATCGTCAGGATCACTTCTTTCGGAATGCGATCCAGATCGAGCAGCGGATTGCCCGGATTGTTCACTGTAGATTGAACAAAAGGCTGACCTGCTGCACATTTCACGATGCTGTTGTAGTTAAACGGTGTAACACCGTCAGAAGCACCTACGACACCATTTACAGCAACTACTTCCACGCGGACATTGGTACCGCAAATCAATGCAGCCAAATTGGTGCCCGGGAAGGAGAAGTGATCGGCTACGTTGATCTTCGTGGAGGTGACCACACCGGCAGCATTCTTCGTATTGCTACAGAAGACGGTCTCCGGCAGGTCTAAGAATACCTGCGGGCCGTTGTTGATGGTAACAGTTGCCACGCTTTCTCCGTAGCAGTCGTCGTTCGGAGCAGCCGTGCATGCATTAGGAGCGCAGCAGTTCGGATCCCCTACTTTGTAGCGCACCTGAATGGTGATCGGCAACAGCGTCAGATCGTATGGATACGTTGCTACATCACCATTGACTGCTACCTGACCCCGGTTCGGATGACCGGCAGGAACGTTCGTGCTGATAAATTCAAATGTACCACCACCGGTTGTACCGGCACCGAACAGATTCGTCAGGTTGATCGAACCACTCGGCGAAGCGCAAACGGTTTTGTTGTTGATCGTCGCATTCACAGCAGGCTTCACTTCGAACGCCACTGTGTAGGCTTGCTGGCAGGAAGCCACGCCCGTCAGGTGCGTGATCGTGTACAAACCGGCAACGGTCGGATCGTAAGTAACACCACCCGAAGCGTCAACAGGCCCCAACGTGGTTTGCGTGCCGTTCGGCAGCGTTACCAACCAGGTAGAACCAGTGGCTCCCTGAGAAATCAGATTGAACGCTCCATCGGTTACGCAGAAAGTCGTACGCGGGAGAGAGAAGATCGGGTTGATAGACTGATAAACCGTGAACTGATTGGTCACTACCATATCCTGGCAGTTCAATTCAGGACGATTAGCACCCGAAATCGTAAAGGTAATGGTATAAACACCAGCTGTCAATGCACTTGGAGTTACCTCTAAGTTGTTACCGGCAGCGCTTACTGCGAAACCAGCCTGAGGTACTGCATTGCCATTCACCCTCCAGGTACCTGTGCTGCCATCCACTGGGGACGGGCCGGGGGTCGGCGGGTTGATGTCGATCGTGAATGCCGGATCAGCCGTGCAAATAGCATTTTGTACGTTGGTCATGGTCGGCTCGTCGTACAGTTCAGCGCAGGCGCCGGACAGCGTAACAGAGCAACCACGTGAATCGGTAACCGTTACCACATAGCTCACTTCACCGGCATTCGGTGTCAGTGTAGCGCTCGTACCGGTTGTAGTGCTGAGCGTACCGCCTGTTGCCGTGATGGTGTAAGGAGCCACACCACCGGTGATACCCGATACAGATACCTGACGGCTCTGTGTGGGCGTACCGGCGCAATTGCAGGCACCCAGTGTGAAAGCCAGTACCGGACGTACTTCTATCACTTCTTCTTCAATAATATTGCAGATCAAAGCACCGGCGGCATCGCGTATTTCGTGGTTGTAACGGATGGTTACGAAACCATCGGTCGTGGCCAGCGGGGTATAAACGCCATTAACAAGCGTACCGGCACCTGCAACAGGCTGGGACACACCATTCACCATGTAACGGGTGATCGTGAGGTTTGCCAATTGTGCAGGTACTGCTGTACCATCAGATACTTTGATGATAGACAGGTAGTTGTTGAAAGCAGTCCAGGCACGGTCGCACTGCTCAGGAATATCGAAGAATACGCGATATGCTTCGAGTACCGTAAGTTGTGCAATAGCGCTTTCTACGCAAGCCGTTGTAGCACCAACGGTGTAACGAATTGCATAGGTACCGGGCGCCAATTGCGTACCAGCAGCACCATTAATCTCGTTGCCGTTGATGGCTACCCAACCTGGCGTAGCGGTGGTAGCAGCCGGATCGGGGTTATATTCCCAAGTACCACCCGGGGTGGTGCTTATAGCGGGAGTACCCGGGGTATTCACAAACATCGTGGTCAGATCAAACTCGTCGTCGTTGCAAACCGTACGATTCTGAATCGTAGCAACTGCTTCGCCGAGGAAGAGGTAAGACTTAGATGCAGTAGAAGAGCAGTAGAATTCACGGGTACCGCAGTAAACCGTTACAGCAAGGGTGAAGTTGCCGGCAAGCGGTTCAGTGATAGCAGGCACCTGATCCCAGTCAATCTTAATGCATGGGTCGTTGGCTACGCCATCGCCATTGCAGTCGGCCACTACCGATACGCCCGGTCCCAGATTGAGGTCAACACCCGGAACGCCTGTACCATAAGGCGGCGTGCCTGCGTTGCGGCAAATCATTTGCGGATTCAGGTTGGCGGCGGTGTTGGTCAGAATAGGATAAGTAGTCTGGTTGGTCAACGTGATATTGAACACGCAGTCAGGCCACAGGCAGTCTTTGCCAATCGGAATCATGGTCACATCTTCGGGGCAGATGCCCGGGCTGATGTCAGGCAATGTCATAACCGGCTTGCGGGTGACATACAGATAGCGCGTGATTACTTCCGGCGGGCAGGTCTTACAGGGAGACTGCACCGTATAAGTAAACGGAATGTAGAAGCGCTTCGCATTGCGATCCGTCGGATAGTTCGGATCGGTTAAGACATAAGCAGCCAGCGCAGCAGAACCAGCCAGTGCATCAATAATGGTCGGCAATACGATCAATTGCGTACCATCGTTGATTACGTAGTTGCTGAACGGAGCAGGAATAGAGACATTACCGGCAGCATAGCAACCTGCGGAGCAGGAAAGCGGACAGTTACCAACCGGAGGATTACCAGTTGCAATATTGCAACCCGAGTTGCAGATATCCGTCCTATAACCAAAGGCAGCCACGATATCGGAGATGCGCTCAAAGGGTTTCTGATCTACGCAGCCCAGTTTGTAGTAGCTGGTTACCGGCTCGGTAGAAACCAAGTTCGGCTTCTTGTCAATAGAAATGCAGCGGCTATAGGTATAGATACCATCAGCGGGAGCAGTTGATCCCGGGATCGGGCAGCTGCCGGAACACTTCTGAATGGTGTGCGTGATCTCAAAGTTGTAGCACTTATCGTCACAGTTCGGCTGGATCAATTTATCCAGATTTACGAATACATCATAGCAGTCGTTTTTACCAGGATCTGTACCAGGAACCGTTTCAACTGTAAATACGTCAGCCAGATTTACCCAACTCGGTAAATTAGCAGCAGCGCCTGTTTCGGCCATGCCATTGCAATTTGCATCCAGTGTAAAGCCAAGATCAGCAGGCCCGTCGGGCAGTGTATTGGTAGAGCTACAAGCCAAAGAGTTGTTGTACTGAGACACATTCTCTTTGTAGTTGTAAATCTTCATACCACTCATTACCATATGCAGGTCTGTAAACTCAGGCCGCGTCATAGCACCGAAAGTCCATGTAAATTCGGACGCAGCGGTACAGTTGTTCGCGAAGAAACGACGGATAAAGTCGCGCTTACCATCACCGTTTGTAGCGTCACCGTCGTCGTACATCGCATAGATGTCGCAGGCAGTGTACTGCAAAATGAAGTAATCGTTGGTACCTACACCGGGATTGTTAGCAATCGGGGAGCAATCCATGGAACCACCTGCCAAAAGGGTCGGAGTGGTGAACGGATTATAGACACCACTCGGAACCTGACCGGAACGGAACAGCTTCGGTGTAACACCGGTAGCCGGAGTTGGACACATATTGCCCTGAATGATGTAGCGATCTACCAGAGGCAAGCCTGTACCGGTAAAGATAAAGCCAGCGTGGTCGCCACCGTCCAGATCATCATTCACTGCAGTGTTATCATTGATAGCCTGATCATCGCACTGGGACGGGCTAAGGTTGCCATCGGGTAACAGCGGATTATAGGTATCAGAAGCATCAGTCTGGTTGAAGTAAATCAACTGGATAAACCAATCGTCATTGATGGTAGCATTCGGATACACAGTACCGGCAGCAGCCACCTGAAGGGTCAGCGTGGTGTTGGCCAGTACATTCGTTTCAGGAATGGTTACCATATTTGTGTTTACGTCGCAGGCGCTTACATTCTTATTGCCTACTGGTACCTCTACCGGACATACGCGACGCAGCAGTTGCTTCGTCAAAGCGCGGTCGTCAGAGCAATATTTAGGCTGCAGGTTGTACGTAGCAGCACCGTCATAAGTCTGGCCATTGCCAAACAACTGGCAGGTTTCCGGATTAATGGTGTTCACCGTAATGGTGATAACACTCAGTTTTGCCGGGCAACCTGCACACTTCGGAGCCACATAATAAACATATTGTACGGTACCCAAGGTTGGGTTTACAACAGGCGTAATGGGTGTACCCAAGCCAGCAGGAAGAGCAGGCGGGAATATCATCGCATTCGTCCAGGTACCAGCCGGGAACGGACCATACCAGGTACCACCGGGGGTGGTATTGGCATCAAATGCCAAAGGCTCTAAATGAATAGGAGAACCCTCTGTGCAGGCAATAGTATGCGTTTTAGCCGTGAAGCCAAACACTTCGGGACAAACATCAATAACAGCATCCTGCATGGCTACGCCACAAGCAGGATCACCTACCATATAAGTGATGTAGAGCTTTTCAGGTGTGCGACCGGTAGCTGCTATGAAGGCAGCCAGATTCCACACCGGATAGCCCGGATCAGCCGGATCAAACCATCCCTGAATACCGGCAATCGGATTATCCACATAACCCGGATCATCCGTCGGCATACCGAGACAGTTTATACGGAATTTGCCACAGGCCGTAGTAGCCATGGGAGAAGGCACTTCGAAAAGTGCATCTACCAGATTAATAGTCGGCGTGTTGGAACAAATCGGTGCAGGTGTTTTGAAGGTGATAACACCCTTAGCACGCACCCAGATATTGTCTTCTGCAAGACCCACACAACCACCATCGTTGTATTCAATACGAACGGTGAGATTGAGGTCTTTTGCAATATTCGCTTTGCTCAGGTCAAGGCGCGGACAAGCCAGGCTGGTATTTGCCACGAAAGGAGTGCCGGTGAATGGAACACCGTCAACACCGCCCGTGCAGCTGTTATCCACTACAGTACGCAGGTCTATATCCACTGCGTCTGTGTAATCGCCGTCGCCGTTTACGTCCACGCGGAAGCCGTCAATCTGCGGCGTAGCGGGATTGTCAAACTCAGCAGTAGAGCCGTTTACAGCGGAGATCACCACACGTACTTCTCCTGTTTCGAGGGTGCCGTCACCATCTACTGTGAGAGAAGAAAGCGTTACGTCCTCGATAGAAGTGTACTTGAATACTTCTTCGTATGTGGGAGCCATCGGTGCAGCCGAAGCACGGGTGCAGTAGATGCTCTCGGGCAAATCAAGGAATACACTATGGCCATGTGTAATGGTCAATACGCCTATATCCTGCATGAAGCAGTCATTGGGATCTGCATTTGCAGGCGTTACTTCGCACAACTCATTACCAACACCGTAGATTACAGAAATCTGATAATCCAGCTGGCCGTTTTCGTTGTATTGAACTACGCCATTGCCCAGCAATACGACATCACCATTCAGGAATGACTTTTTGTCGTCGGCGGTACCCCAAACACCGTCAGGGCCGATATTGCCGAGTTCGATAACATCGTCCGCGTTTCCGAATACATTATCCGGACCAGCGCTTCTCACCTGTGTAATAGCGAATACGCCACCACCTGTGGTTACACCCGGAACGAACATAGAAGAAAGCGGAACGTTTCCGGACGGCGAAGCGCAGAATTTGCGATCGTCAATAACAGCACTTACCGTAGGCTTCACTGTCAATATGCGTGTGCAGTTATGTTGGCAATTGTCAAAGCCAACTTCACGCACGATGGTATAATCGCCGGGAGCCAGATTGGTGAAGTTAAACACCGCATCTTCGTCGCCAGGACCGCCAGAGGTCAATACACCATCCGGTGCATTTTCTGTATAGACAGTGCCATTCGGCGCTACTACCTTCCAGATAGACAACTGGTTTTCAGTGCGGCTCAATAGACCTCCTGTACCAAAGAAATCAGGGTCGTTGAATGGGAAATCCGGCGCGTCGAAGCGAACGGAACCCAATGCTTTACATACCTCGTTTGTAATATCTGTACCATCCAATTTTTCAATTACATAGGTACAAGGCTCCAAATCGGGATAGATAATGAACGAAGTAGTGATGGTACGCGGTTGACACTGCGTAGCCTCTGTGGGCGGGAACGTATAACTGATTTCGTAGATACCGGCATAGCGCGGATCCTGACCCAGCAATACTTCAGGATTCACCTGAATCTCGTCAAAAATACCACCCACTACATTGATGAAACCGGGAATGGCCGGTGCAACAATAGAACCGTTGAAGGCATCCCAAAGCGGGTAGTTCGTAATCGGGAACAAGCCGATATTTTTGACAATCGTTACGTTTGCCGGATCGAAAGCCGGATATGCGCGATCAAATTTAATTTCGAAGTCGCCGTCGGAGAAGCAGAACGGACCACCCGGATTGTTGAATGCGGGCAGTTCGAACAATTCATCGCAGGAGCCGGAATAGCGGGCTTCGCAGCCACGGCTGTCCACGATCGTGATCTCCCAGGAGGTCTCACCTGCATTAAGCAGCAGCTGACCGAAATCCACCTGAGCAGCAGTACCAGTGTAGGAACCGTCTGTGTCGTCTGCAACACCGTTGTTATTGATATCAAGTGTGGCACCGCTGTACTGAATAGTATAAGGCGGTAATCCACCAGTAATGCCAGTACCACCGACAGACAAGTCCACGCGGCGATAGCCGGGCAGAGCAGAACATTCGCAGCTGCCTACGCTGGCCACGATGGGCTGACGCAGTTCAAACACGTCTTCTACATAGAAGCTGCATGCAGTGCCGTTTTGAGTTTCCGTCAACGTGTAACGAATAGTCACAAAACCGGAACCTGTGCCAGGCGTATAAACACCGGCAGGGGTGATACTGCCTGCGGCGGCAGGAGCAGGAGAAACGCCATTCCAAGCAGAAATGGAGAAGGAACCAACGAATGGCGGGTTAGCCAAAGTAGTTGGATCTACCACAGCACCTGTAGCGTTATTTACAACAGTGAGGTAATTATCAAAATTGATCAATGTAGAAGTTGCCGGAACAGAAAGGCAAATTTCCGGAACATCCAGATTCAAAGTATAAGCAGGAGTGATCGTCACCGGAATGCGGCAGGTAGAAGTATTACCGCTTGCATCCGTAAAGGTAACGATAATTTCAGACAAACCGCTGCTGCCGAAACCGGCACCTGCAACAGGACTTTGGCTTTCAGCCGGCGTGCCAGTGCAGTTGTCAGTAGAGGACACATCAGGCAGTACATTCGGTACTGTGCTGCTACAACCGGAAATCGTAATACCGGCCGGGCATGTCGGCACCGGAGGTGTTTTGTCCAGCACTATAATAGTGGCATTGCAGGAAGACATATTGCCTTTTGCATCCCATACATTCAGTGCTACGATCTGTCCGAGAGATACCGGACAAGTCCCACACACATCGATGCAAGTGAAATTATTGCGCGACAAGGACCAAACATTTGCCGGAGCAGGAATCACTGCAATCTCAGCAGGAGTTTTTTCAACAAGCGCCAACGGGCAATTGTCAGTCGTTCCGCCATCCGCCTGAGCGGCAGTAATGGTGGCTGTACCAGGACTGGTAGCACTCAATACGATGGTGAAGTCGCGGCAAACCGCTTTTGGTCTTTGCATATCCATCACGGTTACATCAAATGTACATACGGCACCATTCGGATCTGCAACACCATCGCCATCCGCATCCACTGCATAGGAGATAGTATAAGGCGTGGCAGAAGCAGGGAAGCAGGTACCGGAAGCAGCATTCGCATCGGTACGTACCACAGGCACAACGCCCTGGCAGTTATCGGTAGCCACCGGAGTAGTCCAGGTGAGTGTTGCGCAGCACTTGTCCACGTCTGTACCCACCATAAAAGAAGTCGGGCAATTCACAAACTGCGGGTCTTGTGCATCTGCCACGAAAACTTCAAAAGTACACAGTGCAGGGCCGTTGCCGGCAGCATCCGTGTAAGCAAAAGTCACCACCGTGGAACCTACCGGGAACAGGTCGCCGGAGCCAAAACCTGCAATGCGGGTACCGGCCAGGCCGAGACCGTCGCAGTTGTCATCAAAAGTAGGATCTGTATAAGTAGCCACTGCACCGCATACGTTTGGATCCGTAATGGTCAGCGCCAAAGGCGTAGGCGGACAGGTAGCCACCGTAGGAGGTACCACATCTACCGTTACATCAATGCAGTGGGTGCGGAGGCAGTTGCCGGAACCGGTTTCCACACACAGTTGATAGACACCGGCTACTGCATTGGCAGCCACCGTCAGCGTACCGGCAGCGCCGACTCCGTTGGTAACGGTTACGTTCACACCGTCGCCGCCATACCAGCGCACGCGGTCCGGCTCAGCACCAAGGCAGGCAGGCCATGCAGCCAGCGCATTGGTCAGGTTGAGGTTATTCAGGCCGATTACATTTCCACGGCACAAAGCAGTGCCTCCGGGAAGCGTAAAGAGCGGATTGTCGGAAGGATAAACGCGAATGTCATATTCGATAGCGGAAAAACATCCCGGCTCCTGTGTGGAGGGGTTGGGGTTGTCCGTAAAGATATAGGATACCTTGTGGCAGCCGGGGCCGGCAACTGCCGGATCGAAATTGGCTGTACCAGCACCTGTTACCGTCAGGTAAGCAGGCAGGGTATTCGGCGTATAAGGCGGCAGACCAGCCGTGAAGGTTATATCGCCGGCAAAAGTACCTGTTCCGGAAGCAGAAGGCGTTGCTGTGATGGGAACGAGGCCGCCATCTACGCAAGTTTCTGTGGAAGAAGTCGCCTGCAATACAGGATAGTAGCAGGTATTGCTGATGCTCAGGGTCTGGTTGTTTGGACCGGGAGCAGGAGCCGGTCCGTTCACTGTAATGCGATAGCCTTCGTGATCCACATGCGCAAAAGCCATATAGTAAGAACCGAAAGGAGCAATCAATTGCTCACCTGTGGGTAATACATACGCTATGCAACCACCAGCCAGATTGCAATACTGCAAAGCGGGCGTAGTGGCGGGTGTAAGCAGAGCACCTTGCGGGCCGGGAACGTTGGCTTCTGTAACCACCGGTGCATACGCCCCTGTGATAGCAGTGACCACCCATGTTTGTCCGGCAGGCAGCACAGAGCCACTTGGACCGGTTACTGTGACCAACTCCATGAACGTACCGTTTTCGGCATTTACGTCCGCGTCGTTGTTGCAGATACAGGGATCATCAATTTTCAGCTCATAGTTGCATATAGCCGGTACAGCAAGCACTGCGGTAGCAGTCGCCGTACAACCTGCCGCGTCTGTCACCTGGTATTGCAGGGTCACCGTACCGCCGCTGGCACCCGAAGTGGGGGTAAAGCTGGCCGTAGTGGTGTTGGTAGCGCCGTTGAAAGCGCCCCCTGCTGTACCCGTAGTGCTCAGAACAGTCCAGGCACTTGTGTAAGCAGCCGAACCCCCTGTCGGCGAAGCCGTCAGTGCCGTGGCTGTACCACTGCACGAGGTTGTACCGGAAGGAGTGACGCTGGCAGCCAGTGTGCTGGGCTGTACCGTAAAGGTCGTGGTGCAGGTGTGGGAGTACCCATTGTCCGGGCAGCTGACCGTGTAAGTACGCGCAATGGTACCGCCTGTGCAGTTATCAGGAGCAGCAGGAGCAGCAGTCGGCCCTGTTGTGGTAAGCGGCGGGGTACAATCGTTTGCCACTGTAAAGGTACCACCTGTCCATGTCGCATAAGCCGTAGCGACCTGAGCCGCTGTGCTGTTGGCATTGACGGTCACGTTTGCCGGACAGCCAGCCGTAGCATTGGGCGTTACGGTGTAAGTGTAGGTGTAGGTACCAATGGTATTGGCGGGGACTTCGCAGTCTGTATAGGTCCACGTATAAGTACGTGTACCGGCACAGCCGGGCAGGGCGCTGACTACCGGCCCAGATCGAGCAGCCGCTGGCTGACCGCAGTTGTCCAACACCGCAGACTGAGCCGGCGGAGTGGGTACTGTATTGGTCAGATCAGCACAATTCACGGTGCTTCCACCTGTGCCTGCATACTGCGGGCTGCGCGGTTCGTACTCGATGGTATATACATAATCCCATGTTTGGGCAACACCCGCACAGGGAGTATAAGTGTATCTGTACGTACGCGTTCCCTCGCAGGTGATCGGGTCAGGTGAGTTAATCACCGTCGGCCCGGTCGGCGTGATAGTGCGGCCGCAATTGTCCACGACTGCGGGAGGCGTGGGTGCAGTGGCAGCAGAAGCACAGGCAACCGTAGAAGAACCGTCTGCGGGCAAGCCAAAAGTAGGATTGCTGACCGTATAAGTATATACGTAATCCTGTGTAGTATTGTCGCAGGCCGTGTAGGTCCAAGTGTAAGTACGTGTACCGGCGCAGGCTGGCAGGGCACCAACAACCGGCCCCGTGGGGGTAATCGTTCGGCCGCAGGCATCCATTACCACAGGAGGGGTGGGAGCGGTATTGGTAGCGTCGGGGCAGGACACCGTACTTCCCCCGCCTGGGATAGCAGCCAGTGCAGGTAAGTTAACCGTATAAGTATAAGTCCAGGGATAGGTGTTTCCACATCCGTCGGCATAATTATAGGCATAGGCGACAGTGCCTTCGCAGGTCACCGGATCCGGTGTGTAAGTAACAGTCGGCGTAGGAGCCGACAGGGTACCACCACAGTTGTCCACGACAACAGGCAAGGCAGGGGCCACAGCATCCGCCGGGCAATTCACAGTCGAAGAAGTCGCAACAGGTCCTCCCATTTGAGTGGGAGCCTGATTGTCTTTCAACGTCACATTCACGGTGCAGGTTGCGGTAATGCCAAAGCTGTTGGCGGTTACCGTGATGACCTGCGTACTGTTGCAGGGGCCGGACCACGTGGTGCCGGCAGCAGGGCTTTGGGTCACGTTCACGGTAGGGCATCCACCTGTAGTAGTGGCACTGGCCGCTACATTGGGTACTGTCCATGTACACATTCCGGTGACGTTGTTAATCGTCGTGGCCGAAGGGCAGGTAATGGTGAGGGGCTGTGCCAGAGAACTGTAAGACACTGTCGCAGCGCTTACCGGCACCGTGACATCATCTCCGGTAGCAGGAGTACCCATGGTGTTGGTCACCACGCTCAACTGGATGTCGCCGGAGGCAGCGCCATTAACAGGCCCAAACTGTGCACAGGCGGTTCCTGAGGCATCGGCTGCCACTCCGACGGTCTGCACAAAGTCCGTACCACCTCCATTTACAGGAAAGATGATAGAAACGTTGTACGGACCTCCCGTGGTAGGCCAGTTGGAAAAGCACACCCCGTAGGTGACGTTGCCTGCGGTTCCGGTAGCACATACCCCGGAGAGCGCAACCTGCGCCGCCACGGTTTGTACCATCCCTAACCCGCAGAGCAGAGAAAGCACCAAAGGCAGTACTTTTTTCCCGGCACGCAGAGGTGGCCCTGAGAAAGAGAATAGTCCAGACGAGGGAGCACCGCTACAGGCACCCGGCTCGCTGTTTGTATTCCCCAGATCGTAAAAAAACTTTCTCATGAGAAAATAAATGGTATTGAAAAAATAATGTTAGATGCAAAGAAGGGTGAAGGCAGGCACACGAGTGAGGAGTGAGGAGTGAGGAGTGAGGAGTGAGGAGTGGGCTGCCTGAAGAAGGGTGTGGGTGGTGGGTGTGGGCAATTGCATGATAGTGCGACAGGATTGCCGCGAATGTCGTAGGGGGGCGGCCCCCGGTGAGCAAGATTATAGGGGCGCAGGCGTTCTTCGAAAGTGCGCATACATATATATATATGGTGTAGCACCCGGGAACGCTTGAACACGCCCAGTGTAACAGCCCGTAGCCGTTGAGCAGTAGTTTTACCGCCACAGGAAGATGCGCTATTGAACGCAGACACAAACTGCCACAATGTGGAAAAGGCCATACCCATTGTATGGGTGGCCGCCAGAAGAAGAGATCCGGTCTGTATAGCAAAGAAAAGCGTCCACCGGCGGGAGCCTGTGGAAGGGAAAGCATCCGGGCAATTAAATGCACCAGAGCAAGCCACACAATGGTTAGCGCTTTTCACGAGATTATAAGATTAGGACCTATCGCATTGACTTTTAGACACATATACGCTTCTTTATCAATGAGTTACATTTTAAAGAAGTATTATATATGGGCCAAAAATCATGCTTTTTGGACTATTTTTCAGTGCAAATGTACGTATGTTTTTCCTTCTTACAAATTTTTTTTCAGCTTTTTTTAAAATTTAACACATTGGGAAATCGGAGCCGATTATGTGTCCCACAGCTATTTGTCGGCTGCATTACACCGGAAGCAATGGTGTTGGCAAAGGCGCTGCCCGATTGGACAGCGGACAAAAACACTCCGGTGCTATTTGCAAAATTGAGCCAGCAGTTGTCCGCCCTGCTCATAGCCCAATTGCCGGGCGGTTTGCCAGTCGGCACAGGCTTCGGCGCGGCGGCCCGCGCTGTTCTTGGCCATACCGCGATTGCAGTAAATATTGCCTGCCTGAGGCTGGTGACTCAGGGCCTGATCGAAGGAAACAATGGCTTCGTCCAGACGATTCAACACGGCGAGGGCATTGCCGCGATTGTTCCAGGCATCGGCGAAGTCGGCCTTCAGGCGCACGGCTGCGTCGTACTCGGCGACGGCGGCGTTCATATCGCCTAAGGCTGCCAGAGAATTGCCTTTCTGGTAGCGACTGTCGGGATCATCTTTGATCCGGAGGGCGGTGGTGAAAGCCGCAACGGCTTCGGCGTGGCGATTGGCGGCGGCCAGGGTGGTGGCAATGTTGAAGTGTATTTCCTGCGGGGTGCGGGGGGTGCCGGGTATTTGAAGTATTTTGTTGTAGTCGGCAATGGCCTCTGCATAGGCGTTCGTTTGCCGATAAGCCATGGCGCGGTTCCAATAGATTTCTGTCTCCCCGGGCTTATTGGCCGCTGCCTGTGTGAAGGCCCGAATGGCTTCTGCATAGCGCTTTGTTTTGTAGAGGGCCACCCCGAGGTTGTGGTAGGAGTCGTAGTTGGAAGGATTTACTTTGTTGCCGGCCTCGTATGCTTTGATGGCCTCTTCGTAGCGCTCTTCCTCATCCAAAGCCAAACCCTTGTTGTTCCAGCCGAGGTAGTCGTCGGGGTATTTGGAGGTGGCGTTTTCCCAGAGGGTCACGCTGCTTTTCCAGGTGGCATTTTGCAAAAAAGTGAGTACCGACAAGATGGCCACAAAAGCCGCCGCTCCGATAAGTGCCACTTTTTGTCGTCCCCGCCAGCGACGACCCTCCGCAATCTCCTGCAGGTAGTATCCCAAAATGAAGAACAAACCCAGATAAGGAATATAGGTGAAACGGTCGGCCAGAAATGCCTTGCCCGCGCCTTTGATCTGCAACACAAAAAGGATGTTGAGCAGGAAGAACAAGGTGCCAAAAACCAATACCCGCTGCTGTCGGCGCAGTCGCCAGACGGCCCACCCTGCTGCCCCAACCAACAGAGGGGCTAAGTAATAATAGAAAGGAATGGCGTTGAGATTCGGGTAAGGATAATAAGTGGAAAGTTTGAGGGGCAGGAAAACTTTGCCTGTGTATTCGACCAGCGACCAGGCACCAAACAGAAAGCGCGCCCAGCCAGGATAGCCGGTTTCTTCAAAACCGCCCGCTGTGGAAACAAAATGGATGCCCACCAAACCGATGACGAAGGACAGGACAAAGAAAGGGAACTTCTCCAACCACAAACCTGTTTTGCGGAAGTCGCGCCGTGCCCAGTAATCCAAAGCCAAAAACGACAGGGGCAGGCTCACGGCCTGAATCTTGGAGAACAGTGACAGGACCCCCAGCAGAAGGGTCAGCAGGTACCAGCGGCTTTTGCTTTCCGATGCCTGCGTGTACTTCCAATAAGTCAGAAGCGCACCTACATAGAAAAAGCCGTACAACACGTCCTTGCGTTCGGTCACCCACGCCACGCTTTCACTGCGCAGGGGATGAATGCCAAACAGGGCAGTGGCAAATCCCAGTACCCAACCGCGCAGGCCCAAAGCGCGCAGCAGGAAAAAAGCCAGCGCCGTGGTGCCGAGGTGCAGCAGCACATTGGTGAAATGATAGATGAACGGGTTGAAATTGGCGGCTAGCTGCTGCCCGGGCTGCACGACAGTATCGAAGCTGTGTTCCACGGCATAGGTCAGGGCTACTAAGGGCGCATAAGCTCCACAGGTATGCCCGGTGAACATGTCGTACAAGGCTTTGCCCGACAAGGGCTGCACTAAGGGATTGAGCCAAAGGTAGCCATGATCGTCCCAATTGACAAACCCGGCACCGAGGGTATTGGCAAATACCAGAAGGGTAAGCACAAGGCAGCCTGCAAGCAGCCATTTTTCAGACACGACTTTAGAAACGGCAGCAGGAGCAACCGAGGGGCTGCGGGGAGCGGAAAAGGGTTTTCCCGACTCGGAAACAGCAGAAGTAGGCGGCTTATTTTTTCTTTTCGACATAAAATCGGCGCAAAAATAGAAAAATTGCAATTAAATAGCCCGAAAAAAAGCATACAGTTTTGGAGAAAAGCGCTACCTTTGCGCCGCTTTTTAAAAAAGCATTCCGATGCCCCGGAGCGCCCCTGTTCATTTTATTGGTAAATTTTTGAAAATCAATTATTTACTTATTACCTGAACGATTCCCGCATCTGCCCGGCATTCTATTATTCATCTTACTTTTATTCTTCTTTTCTTATGGCAACGACGGCAGACATCCGCAACGGCCTTTGTATCGAACTCAACAACGACATTCTTCGCGTCATTGATTTTCAGCGTTTTCAGGTGGGTCGCGGCAGTGGTAAGGTATGGACCAAGTTGAAAAGCTCCACTTCCGGAAAGGTGATTGAACACACTTTCCAGAGCGGTCACAACATCACGGAAGTGCGCGTGGAACGCCGCAAATTCCAGTTCCTGTATATGGACGGCGACGACTATGTGCTGATGAATCAGGAAACCTACGATCAGGTGACGGTGGAAGGCTCCATGATAGACAATGGCAAGTTTCTGAAAGAGGGAGACGTGGTAGATGCCCTGTTCCATGCCCAAAAAGAAAACCTGCTGTCGGTGGAACTGCCACAAACGGTGGTGTTGGCCATCACCTATACGGAGCCGGGGCTGCGCGGCGATACAGCCACCAACACCCTGAAACCGGCAACTGTGGAAACAGGTGCCGAGGTACGCGTTCCGCTGTTTTGCGAGGAGGGTGACCTCATCAAAATTGACACGGCGACAGGGGCTTACATGGAACGCGTGAAAAAATAAATAAATTATATTTTTTTTAATTTAAAAATGTAATAAAATATTGATTTTCAATATTTTATTACATTTTTTTTTATTTTCTTCTTCCTGCACTTGGGAAAAAAATATTTTTTTCGCAGCTGTCTTTGCAATTACCTGCCGGAAAAACCCTTTCTTCGGCTT
>WBZP01000278.1_pt1 | contig 70636 bp, 61 predicted proteins | sample 5204301 | NCBI WGS metagenome assembly WBZP01 (sample SAMN12412401, study PRJNA552823) | activated sludge metagenome | isolation source: activated sludge from nitrification reactor of wastewater treatment plant... | place: USA: Pennsylvania | collected 2017 | reverse complement strand
GCGTGCGATGTGCGCCATCGCGGCTGGCGTGATAGGCAGCAAGCAAGGCCGATGCAGCGGTATCGCTCAGGGTGAAGATTCGGTGGGTCATACCCACCATTGTACACCTTTTATCTGTTTTGTCTATTAGGACTTTCGCTTCCTTGTTTATTTGCCTGCGGCAGCAAGGTACTTTTTCTTGGTGTTTTTTGCGCGGAGTGCAAAAAACACCAAGAAAAAGAAGAATGTGCTTGAGTAAGCGAAACCCCTAACTTTATTCCTGATGTTTACGCTACACACATGCAGGCATTCAGGACGAGCGACAGCCCACTTCTTAATGGCACACTATAGTTCGCCCAAACTGCGCACAAAAGATCAGAGGCAGCATGCCGCAGCGCGTGCCACCCACAATCAATGCAGATGCGGAAGGAGAAAGAGCGTACTGTGCACAAAATAGTGCTGCGCAGCCAACAGTCGGCGAGGCCAATCCTGCTATCGATGCGCTGGGCGCGCCAACCCCGGCCATACCGAGCAAAAAAACAGCCCAGCCCAGAACCCGGCAAACGCGCCATTGATAAGCAGCAACCAGTATGGCGCGGTGGGCCACCAGCGAATTTCAGCAACCCACAGCCAAAATGGCAAGGTACTTAGCAGAAAACGCTGCGGCCAGGAACATGCCAGATACCACGTCCATAGCCTGCCTGGCAGCGCAGCCCAGCTATGGCGCTTCGTAAACAGCCCAGGCCACCGCACCAGAAACCATGCCAGCCATAACCCGATCGTGGCGCCCCAGCAGCGCGCACATACCCCCATAGGGAACCCGAAAACAACATACGATTTCGCTGGCGTCGGGCAGATATAGTGTGAGAGCATATCCCGCGCGAGTGCGCCCGTATCGGCTACACGCGGGAGGCGAGTGGCTTGAAATAAAGGCGCTAACAGCGGGCCAATAAACAGAATGACCAAAAACGCCTTATAGGGCCAAAGCGGCCAGCGCATGGTCGCAGGCCTGCGCAATGTCTGGGCGGTTTGCATTTCTAGCTCCATCCCTCAGCACGCAACCGCCGACGCACCCGCCACAATATCAGCAGCTTTTCGTATAAGGGCACATACGCGCGGCAGCCGAAGACATCAAAGTCATTCCGTTCAATACGGCCAAGAATTGCACGATAAATCTCAGCTGCGGCAGCAATTGCCAGGCGACCATCGGCCTGTAATAAGCCAATGCCGGGCCACGCTTCCTCGTATAACCGGTGGGCGCGTGCAATTTCAAACCGCATCAGGTTACGAAAAGCGGTATCGCGCCGACCATTCATAATGTCATCGTCGGTAAGTCCAAAGCGCGCTAGGTCTTCAAGCGGCAGGTAGACACGCCCGCGCTGGGCATCCTCGCCAATATCGCGCAAAATATTCGTAAGCTGTAATGCTACGCCAAGTTTAATCGCATATCGCACGGCACCTTCGGTATAACCAATAATATGCATCGAGATCAGACCAACAACCGACGCCACGCGGTAACAGTACAGCCACAAATCATCGAATGTGGCATAGCGATTCGCCGTTAAATCCATCGCAATCCCGGCCAACAATTCATCGGGCAGATACGCTGGTACAGCATAGCGTTCCCTGGTATCGTTCCAGGCGAGTAAGACTGCATTATCGGGAGGTGCCGTAGGCGAATGCACCTGATCAACCCACGCAGCCAGCGCTTGGGTAGCATCCTGGGGACACTGATCAACCGTATCATCGCTGGTGCGGCAGAATGCGTACAGCGAACGCACTGCCAGGCGCTTATCGGGCGGTAGCAGCTGCGTACTAAGAAAAAAGCTACGTGAATGCTGACGAGTGATCTGAACGCAGACATCGTAGGCCGCGGGCAGCGTAATGATGCGCAATGGCTCACCAGCCGCTGGAGGCTTCGGCTCGTGGTCGGCAAAGCGCCGTAAGGTTGCGAGAAGCGCCGAAGCTTCGCCGGGGGGGACCTCACGTTCGCTTTGTGTCATAGAAACCCACCCAGGAGAATGGCTAAGCGACACGCACTACTCCTTCCTTCCAAACAGCAAGCGCGCTGTGGCGGTACTGTAAGATTATATAGGTTTTCGCGAAGCTGTTAGCAGATTATACGCCATGTTCGCACATGTGGATGTTTGGGCATAAAAATGCTGCGCATCCGGATATCCCCGTGCACGCAGCATATACCTAAACAGCAGCAGCAAAGTTATTCGGCAGCAACTCCAGGTGTACGTGTTAACAAATTACCTACCGCATCTACCAGCTCACGAGCATCGCGGCCTAAAAATGTTCCTGGCATCGTCGGGCAAATTTCAGGGTTCAGGTTATAAGCCCGCCCGCCATAGCCAAACAATACCTCGGGTGCAGCTTCGTGGAGCGCGCGGCCAACCATGGCAAGTTCCGTTGCCGTTTCCATCGTCGAGGCCGAAAGACAAATAAGCTGAGGCCGCACCTGCTTAATTGTTTCTAGCAGATCGACGATTGGTACCTGTGGCCCCAAATACACGACATGCCAGCCGCGCCGTACCAAAAACAACGAAGCCATGAGCATGCCCAGATCATGTAATTCGCTTGGCGCGCAGCCCACCACAATCGTCGAACGATGGCTACTACCTTCGAACACATTCATGAGCCCGGCGAGCTTGCGGCGCACAAACTGCGTGGCAAAATGTTCAACCGCAACATTGATTTCGCCACGATGCCAGCGTTCACCAACCTCAATCATTGCTGGCTGAATGAGATCGAGGAGTACCTGCTCAAATGGATAGAGCGAAAACGACTCGCTCAGCAAACGCTCGGCGCGCAGCATATCGAATTCGGTCAGGCTCTGAATAAATTCCTCGATGAGGTTATCGATCGCGCGGGATTCGCTATTATGTTCAGGCTCAATCGCAACTTCGTCCAGCGTGTTCGAAAGCAACATCACTGCGTGGCTAATATTGACGCCTTCATCAGTGCGCTCGCGCAGCCAGCGGATGATCGCCATATCACGTTCAGAATACAGCCGGTGTCCGCCAGCGGTACGCTGCGGTCGCGGTACGCCATAACGGCGTTCCCAAGCGCGAAACGTATCTGGTGGTACACCCGTCTCCCGTGAAACGGCTTTTGTGTTGAAGACAGGGGCGGTGGAAAGCTGCCCCAACGAGGGAGGTTGCCCCATATGATATACCTTACGATGCAGTGCAGACTTCCCTCAAGTGTAGCACGGCGCACAGCTCATGTCAATTTATTGCACAATGTGTTTTTGAGGAATGGTACTCAATTCGGTTGAACGCATAGGGTTTAGCGAACAGTCTGATACTTCGGCCCTAGTAGTTTTGCGCGCTACGCGCGAAAAAATCACACGAAAAGAGAGAACGTACCGTGCTGCCACAGGCACGCTCAGTATATGATGGAGGCACCGCGTAAGTCCTGGAAATACCTGAATGTGCATCCCAGAGCGTGCTATAACAGGCGCGCCGCTGCAATACTCGTAATCGCAGGTAACCCGGACTTCATCGCTTGCCAGCCACGCCCCCGATCGGTCGAGCCCCACAGCTGCCCATCGCTACCACCAGCAAAAACGGTATCGACATGATAGCTTGCGGGAACAATCACCGACACTCTATGTTCAGTGAGAACGACATTCCAGCGCGCGCCCGCATCATCGCTTCGTACAATCCCGCCTGTAGCCTGGCCTATCAGCAGCGCACGGTTTTGCCCTGGCAGCGCGGCAATCGGGCCATTAGCCTGGGGCGCATTCGCCACAGCAGCCCACGCACCATCGGCAGCAGCACAGGTGTAGAGCGCACCGCCCGCCACAGCATAAACCTGGCCGACTTGTTGGGGTGTGGCCGCCACACGTTCTGCCGCCGCCGGTAAAAGCGAACCATAGCGCGCCCAGGATACACCGCCGTCAACGCTGAATACCACCTCTGTTCCAACAGAAGCATAGATATGCGTGCCAAGCAGCGCGAGCGCCGCCGCTGGCCCTGGTAGCGGCACTTGTGCCCACACATTGCCCTGATCACGACTGACCCATATATGCTCAGCAGCGCGAATATAGACCTCGCCAGCGGCAGTGCCAGCAATTGCCTGTGCGGGCCAATCGAACAATGCTTGCCATTGCTGGCCGCCATCGTCGCTCTGTTGCACGCCCAGGCCATCAACTGCGGCGAACACACGCAATGGCTGATCGGGCACAGCCCAGACCGCCCGCACGCTTGCTCCCCGGAATGGCTGACCAATTTTGAGCCAGCGCCCAATCTCATTCGGGTTGCTGAACAATACAAGCCCGTCGTCGGTGCCAACAAATAATAGCCCGGCTTTTGCCATCGCCTCCTCCTCACTCACATCTTCGGTTGAACATACACGGTTTGATACCAAATCAGGAATACCTTGTTGTATAAGTGGGTTCGGGGGCGGCTACACTGTACACCACCGCAGGAACCATACATACTCAATTGGATATGGCATACATCTTACGCACCACTCAGCGCCGCAAACCGCGTGAAGAAATCCGGGAAGGTTTTCCCTACTGCTTCAGCATTATCAATCCGAAGACCCGGTATATTCAGCCCGGCCACCGCAAAGCCCATCGCCATACGATGATCATGGTGAGAATCGATGGTTGCCGCGTGGTGCGAGCCTGGCATAATTGTCAACCCATCCGGGTATTCTTCAACCTGCACGCCAAGTTTACGCAACTCGCCAGTCATCGCCGCAATACGGTCGGTTTCGTGATGCCGAATAAGCGCCACATTGCGAATAGTGGTCGGCCGATCGGCGAATGGAGCTAAGGCTGCAAGCGTTATCGCCATATCTGGTAATTTGCTCATGTCCAGCTCGATGCCACGCAGCTGTGGCGGCCCCTGCACTTCTAGCCAATTTTGCGCGGCTCGAATCGTGCAGCCCATACGTTCGAGCACATCCAAAAAAGCAATGTCGCCCTGTAGCGCCTGACGGCTGATACCTTCGACACGCACTCGCCCGCCGGTGGCCGCCGCTGCTGCAAAAAAATACGAAGCGTTTGAGGCATCGGGTTCAATCTGATATGTGCGCGCCTGGTAACGCTGCCCAGCCGCGATGCGGAAGCGGTGATACTGATCGCACTGTACCTCGGCACCAAACTCGCGCATCATCGCAATCGTTATGTCGATATAGGGTGTCGCTGCAAGTGGCGTTGTCATCGTCAATTCGATATCATGATCGGCGTAAGGCGCAACCATCAGTAACGCCGACAGGAACTGGCTCGTTTTATCGCCAGCCAGGCCAGTCGCACCGCCGCGCAGCCCGCACGCCTCAACCCGTACCGGCAGGCCGCCCTGTGGCCCTAGGCTATAGCAATAGGCGCCGAGCGAATTCAGCGTTGCTAACAGATCTTCCATCGGGCGCTGGCGCATGCGTGCATTGCCATCAATCGTGTAATGCCCCTGCCCTAATGTTGCATACGCTAGCAGAAAGCGCGCCGCTGTTCCGGCCAGCTCAACCCACAGCTCGGCCTCGGTGGCAGGCGGCCCGCCAGCGACGCCGTGTACCCGCACCTCAGTGCCTGGCTCGTCGATCTCCACACAGATACCAAGCCGCTGGAGGCCATCCATAAACCAGTGGCTATCGTCGCTGAACAGCACGCCCGAAAGCGTAGAAATTCCCTCAGCCAGCGCGGCCAGCACGAGTGCACGGTTTGTGATGCTTTTCGAACCAGGAATACGTACCACTGCATCAATCGGGCGCTGCGGTGGCACAATGCTCACAATCGCCATACTGTCACTTTCTTGCTAACCGGAACCTGCGATAGAAAAGAGCGCCGACGAACGACGAATATCGCCATTCTATCGTGCGCTCTGCATACGTGCAAAACGTCTTTATTCTATCGCCTCGCCATCAGACAGCCAGAGCATTGTTGGCGGGTAGTGCCAGGTGAAACATCACCAGCCCATACTGGCGTTGCTCAACGGTATGGAACCCATGCGCCGCAAACTGCGCCACTAGCACACTAGCCGACCAGAAGGTAATACCGCCGGTCGCCATCAACGATTGGAACAGCTGCCCTGGCCGAGTAGCGGCCCGCGCCAACGTCATCGTTACAAACCGCCCGGCTGGTTGTAGTACCCGGCGCGCCTCCTCCAGGCAGGCATCGAGGTCGCCAATCTCATTCAACGAACCGCCAATGGCAACACCCGCCACCCGCTCTGCCGCGATTGGCAAGCCCTGCGCCTCCGCACGTACATAGCTTATGCGCAACCCGGCTTCGCGCGCAAACCTTCGTGCTTGCAACAGCATCGGCAAGGAATGATCAATACCAACAACATGGCCCGGCGCAGCACCAAGCGTGCGCGCCAGCGCACGCGCATATAACCCATTCGAGCAGGCAACATCAAGGTACAAGCCGCCCCGCTGCGTTTGCATGAGGTCAGCCATCAGGGGTAGCTCGCGCCGGTAAGGAAAAGGCTCGCGGCTCAGGAGGGTTAACGCGAACGGCCGCCACCCACGCTCATAAACCCAGGCAGTAAACGGCCATTCATTGGTTACTTGTGCGGGTGTGAGCGGGCGCGGGGTATCAAGAAAATCCGCAATACCTTCGTAGATCGGGTAATATACGCTACAACGCGCACATGCAAGCTGACCGGCCAATATTTCGCCCTGCGCATCGCGCACATCATGAGCGAGAGTCAGTGGCTGGTGGCACGCTGGGCAAACCAGGGCAGGCAAAAGATCACTATACACAACCCCTCATCATAGTAGCGCGCTTCCTGCCAATACTGCCGCCCGTACTTGCTCAGGCAGCAACTTGCCAGTCTTAATCAGCTCAAGGAATACTTCCAGCAGGTCGGGGTCGAATTGAGTGCCGCGCCCAGCTTGCAGCCGCCGGATCGCCTCCTCATCGCTAAGGGCCGCGCGGTAAGGGCGGTCGGTCGTCATCGCATCATATGCATCCACAATGGTGATAATACGCGCACCGATCGGTATTTCTTCACCCTTCAGGCCCAAGGGGTAGCCACTCCCATCCCAATACTCATGATGCCCGCTAATAATGGGCGCAACATCACGCGCAAACCGCATTTGCGAAATGATCTGGGCACCAATTTCGGGATGTCGACGCATCTGGGCAGTTTCCTCAGGAGTAAGCGGGCCTGGCTTCCGAATAATGGCCTCATCAACGCCAATTTTGCCAATATCGTGCAGCACGCCACCATAGCGTACCGCACGAACTTCAGCTGGCGAAAGGCCATACGCGAGGGCCAGATGCTCGGAATACGTGCGTAAGCGGCGTAAGTGCCCCTCAGTATAGGCATCCTTAGCCTCTACTGCCGCCGCTAACATAAAGATCACGCCTTCAGTATGTTCAAGCTGGTCAGTTAAACGCTTCAATCGCAGTTGCGACCGAATGCGTGCGCGCAAAATGCTTTGCTCGAATGGCTTGGTGAGAAAATCATCGGCACCAGCTTCGATACCCCGCGTGCGATGTTCGCGATCATCAAGGCCAGTAAGCATAGTGATTGGGATCAGCGCCGTATTCTCATCTTCCTTCAGCCGCTGGCATACCGTAAAACCATCCATCTCTGGCATGGTCACATCGAGCAAAATTAAATCCGGCTGTTCCTGGCTTACACGCTCTAAGGCTTGAAGGCCATTCGCAGCAGTAACAACTTCGTAGCCCTCGCGCGAGAGGAAGCGTGTTAAAACATCGACAATCGATGGCTCATCGTCGACGACGAGTATTTTCGCAAACATATCGTGCCTCCTTACTTAGCAACCAGCGCACAGTGCAACGAAGACAGTACAGAACTGGCCGCCTCTACGGAAGCTTTTGAGAGAAAACATACCCAGATGCTTGGGTAGAGCATCTTGTAGTATAGCATATGTCTTTAATCTCTTTGGTTCGGCCACACGCCAGCATATCGACCAGCGGCGTGGCACAATGGGGCCTGGTAGTGATTGTTACTGCTTATTCGGTAGCTCAGGCGCGAGGGCGCAACTGTATTTGAGATAATACTACCATACAGCCATAAAAACAATCTTACAGAAGTACCATTAAACTGGGAAGTACATTACTGAGACCATGCTACAGAATATTATCAGCACTAGTAAAAGCTCGGCGCTACCGCTTACGTTGATACAACTGCTGTATAACCCGCAAGGTATGCTTCAAGTCGTAAGCATAGGCAGCCGGGGAAAAGGAAGGTTGAGCCCATCACGCTGGACAAAGGCGTCCATATCAGCGATGAAAGAAGCCAGATTCAGGCCATTCATTGTTGGTGGTAGCCCAACCAGCTTGGGGCGGCTTTTTGCCCAGTTGCGCTGCAATCCGCGCGGGTTACCACGCTGCCAATGCACCAGCGCTGCCGCCGCCTGGATAATCCCCTTGTAAAAAGTTGCCTCGGGTTCGGTAGCACGCAGCCAACACGCTTCCCACTGCTCGTGTGCGTGCCAAAACTCGCCCATGTTAAAAAGCCGAATGCCCTCGTAATATTCATCCATACTAATACCGTGGCACCTGTGGATCGATCTGAATTGCCCAGGCTTCAATACCACCTAACATATTAGCTACATTGGTAAAACCACGCTGCCCGGCTAGAAAAGCGGCGACCTGAGCACTACGGCTACCATGATGGCAGAAGAAAATAATTTCTTCATCGCTCGGCAAACTATCGATCCAGGTGTTGGCTTGGCTCAGTGGCAATAATTCTGCGCCCTCGATGTGGGCAATCGCATGCTCATATGGTTCGCGCACATCAATGAAGTGAAAAACATCGCCACGCGCGCGTTTTGCCTGTATTTGAGCAACCGTAAGATTATGGTATGTTGCCATTATTCTTTCTCGCTCATCAGCATGCTGATACCAAATAAATTCGCCAGTAGCATCAGAATCAAAAGAGCTACCCGCTTGTAGCACAGGTAGCTCTTTGCTCACATCACATGTGCGCTCTAGGCAACAGTATGCCCTAGTGTTGGCACACTGTGCAGGTGCTAACATTACCCATGCCCGCAATGGCCGCAGCCACCGCCAGCATAGCCACCATCGTAGCCCTCATTATCAGCCGCTTCTTGGTCGGTCTTACCGCGGAACGAGTGGCCACAACCGCAGCTAGATACAGCATTGGGGTTATCGATCTTAAACGCACCCGCCAGCATATTGTCCTGCTGATAATCGATTGAGGCACCCGTCAGGTAGGTAGCGCTGATCGGGTCAACCATCATCTTCAGGCCATATGCCTCCCAGCTGGTATCGCCCTCGCGCTGCTCATCATCGAATGTCATACCATATTGCAGGCCAGAACAGCCACCGCCCGAAACAAAGACGCGCAGGCCATAGCCAACCAGCTGCTTTTCACTCATCATTGCCTGTAGGCGATTCGCGGCGGTTGAGCTAATTGCCAAAAGCGGAGCAGGTGCGACCACCGACTGCAGACCGACGAGATCTTGTTCAATGACTGCCATATTCCCTCCTCAACGGGACAGGTTTATTCAATACCGCGCTCAGTATAGCAGACTTTCTCAAGAAACGCTAGAGCTTTCTTTCATAATTCATTTTACCCACCAAGCTGCGACATGCCACGCAACGTTGGCAGTACATGCTCGGGCAAACCATGCCCCCAGGGCTTCATTGCAACCGCATGGCGCACCAGCTGCTCGATCTGCGCCTGGCTGGCCCCACCACGAATCGCTGCACGTAGATCAAGCTCGTTGTCGCGCAGCAAGCACAGGTGCAGACGCCCATCGGCGGTGAGCCGCATGCGGTTACAGGTTGCGCAGAATGGATCGCTCACTGCGCTAATAAAGCCCAGCTTGCCCTTCGCGCCGGGGATACGGTAGCGCCGCGCCGAGTCGGTTGGTGCCAGCCCTAGGTCTTCAAGCGGGCCATGAATTTGCTCGAGCTGAGCAATCAGTTCCTCGCTCTTCACCACACCATCTTCCGCCACATCGGCCACACCCGTGAGCGGCATTACCTCGATAAAGCGCATCTCCCAGGGGTAGCGCAATGTCAGCGCAGCAAGCTGCGGCACTTCCTCATCATTCAGGCCGCGCACGACTACGGCGTTGAGCTTAATCGGGTGGAGGCCCACCTGATCAGCCGCTTGAATGCCTTCCCATACCATATCCAGCTTCCCGCCGCGGGTCACCTGGCGAAATTTCGCCGGGTCGAGCGTATCGATGCTAATATTCACACGATCGAGACCCGCCTCCTTCAGCGGCTGCGCCAGTTTTGCCAGCCGCAGCGCATTCGTTGTCATAGCTACATGCGTAATGCCCGGGGTCGCTTTAATCGCCGTGACAATCTCTACCAGATCGGGGCGCAAGGTTGGCTCGCCGCCAGTTAAACGAATCTTCTGAAAGCCTGCAGCGGCGGCAGCGCGCACTACCAGCAGCAACTCATCGGTAGTAAGCAGCTCGGGGCGCGGCAGAAATTGCGTACCGACGGCTGGCATGCAATACACACAGCGAAAGTTGCAGCGATCGGTGAGCGAAATGCGCAGATAGTTGATACGGCGCCCAAACGAATCGTGCGCTGGCTCATCATCCGCGTACTGCGGCAAGGTAGCGTGAGGATCTGGGAGATATAGCGGAATTGTTGTTGTTTGCAGACCTGAGTTCGTCATCTCAAGCTCGGTGTTCCACTCGAACAGCTGGCGTTATCGGTCGATGCGTAAAAAACCGCAGGCAAAACTTCTTGGTGAAGATATACCCACCCCATCTTTCACTCTTTGCCCACAACGCAGCTACAGCGTGCCTACGCGTACTCCATCACGCTCACGCGCGCGGCGAGCTGCTGTGCAATTTCACGAAAAACGGCGGCATAGGCATCGGCCTGGGTGCTGGTTGCAGCTGGTTCGCCCGTATCGCCACCGGCCCGCACACTCATGCCCAGCGGAATTTGGCCCAGCAGCGGCACGCCTAATTGCTCGGCCAAGCGCGCCGCGCCGCCGGTGCCGAAAATATCGTAGCGCGCACCAGTATCGGGCGCAACGAAATACGCCATATTTTCGATCACGCCCAGCAATGGCACATTCACCTTCTTAAACATTTCCATGCTCTTGAGCACGTCGATGGTAGCTACCTGCTGTGGGGTCGTCACCGTCACCGCACCGGTGAGGCCAACATTCTGTAGCGATTGGGCCAGCGTCAGGGCAATATCGCCGGTGCCGGGCGGCATGTCGATAATCAAGTAATCAAGTTCGCCCCAATCGACCTGGTAAAGAAACTGCCGCAATAGCTGCGACACCATCGGGCCACGCCAGATTACCGGCTGGCTGTCGTCCACCAGAAAGCCGACCGAGATCATTTTGATGCCATGCGCCTCGATTGGCAGCATGCGTGCCTGACCATCGGAGCCAGCGGTTGCGGCGGGAGTTTGCCCTTTGGTGCCAAGCATCAGCGGGATGGAAGGGCCATAGATATCGGCATCGAGCAAGCCCACGCGCGCTCCCTCCTGCGCAAGCGCCACCGCTAGATTAACCGCCACCGTCGATTTGCCAACCCCACCTTTGCCCGCCGATACCGCAATGACATGGCTTACCCCAGGAATGGCGGCTTTATCGAGCACGCCGCCGCGCGGGCGCACCATAGCACTAAACTCAATCGACACAGCGCTGCGCGGCACGCCAGCCAGGCGCTCAAGTGCGCTTTCGCATTCATCTTTGATCTGATCTTTAAGCGGGCATGCTGGTGTAGTGAGCTCAATCGTAAATGTGACATGCTCGCCATCGACCACCAGGTTTTTGATCATGCGGCGCGATACGAGGTCGCCACCCAGTTCAGGCTCTTCTACGGTGCTCAGCGCCCGTACTACCTGCTCTTCGGTTACGCGCCCGCTATGTCCACGCGAGAACAACCCCATCGGATACTCCAAATTACAGTGCGCCAGCACCACTGCTAGGCGCGTGCGAGAACGATGTGTGTAGCGTAATTGCTGCTACAGTATACCACGTTACGAAAGTAAATACTATCGAAACTACCGCCGCTCAGCTTCATTTGAAAGCCAGATCGCTACTGGCTGCCCGCCTTGGAGATGCTCTTGTACAATCTGCCGCACCGCATCAGGTGTAAGCTGCGAATAGTGATATGGCCCCGGCCATACCGTCATGTTGGGGGCGAAATCACAGCGATCCTGGCAGCCGCTCACCCGCACGTCAACTACCGCATCGAGTTGGTAGGTCCATAATGCATCTTCAAGTGCGCGCAACAGGATATCGCGGCCTTTGGGTGTGCAGTTGGGGCCACCACATAGGTAAATGCGGTAGCGTTTATCGCTCATAGAGACCATCTGTTCCGGTAATACCAGGGCTTACGCGGTCAGCGTTTTTCCTTCAGCAGAGCGGTATTTTTTATCGATGGTGTTCCGCCGTTGGCACGGCACGCCAACGGCGGAACACCAAAAACAGTGCAGTACCGTGCTGACGTAGACCCGATCAGTGCACTCTACAGGCACCACGTAAGTCCTGTTAACATTAGAAGCGTATTGTACCATCACTTGGCGCAGCATTAGCGACGCCCATAACAAAGCGTGGGCGATTCGATTGTGCCGCGCCCACGCTCACCGTTACGCACTCCAACGCTACTTCCGGCTACTTCCGGCCACTCAGCTCGTTGCCAAGCAAGCCCAGCAGCACCACATACGGTGTGCCTGTATTCTCAGGGTGATATTCAAAGCGGGCGCGCTCAAAATGCTGAGTCAGGTAGGGCTGACCGTTGGTTGGGTTCGTTTCAACCGCTGCGTCCGAGAGCGGCAAGCCGAACAGCGCCAGGCTTTCGTTAAAGCTCTTGCCCGCACGCCCATCGAATTCCAACCCGTGGCTGGCCCAATATTCCCAGAATTGCGGCGCAACCGCGTGGCCAGTCTGCGCAAAATAGTGCGCCGTCGCCGGATCGGCTTTGGGGAAGGTTTGCCAATTGCGGCCCTGGCGTTCGAGGCTGGCCGCGCCAAGCCGCCCCAGCAGCACATCGTAGGGGCGCGCATTCTCAGGGTGCAGCTCAAGCCGGTTACGCTCGAACTGCTGCGCCTGCACCGCCTGCCCTTCAACCTGTTCAGCCGCCTGGTCGGTGATTGGGTAGCCAAATACTGGTAGGCCGCCATTCTGATCCCAGTATTCTAGCAGCCTGCCACACACCCGGTGGCCGGTCTCGGGGAAGCTGCGGCAGGGGCCATTGTCGGGGCTAGCGGGCGGCGCTGCCGGGGCAGTGTGATAGCGATCGCTTAGCTCTTTAGTGAGGCGCAGGTACAAGTCGCCATACTGCTCGCTCGGCTCAATGTGCGAACCCTCGAAAAACTCGTTGAAGCTCGTAAGAATCACTGCCTCGGCATTACGGTCAATCACCGTCTGCCAGGTGCCGCGATAGTAATTGCCGTTCGCGCGATCGCGCCGGTGGCCGTTGCGTACCTTAATATCGTCGTAGCCTGGCATCACCGTACCAATAAAGGGCTTATTTGCGCCAGGATGTGCCTGGTTATAGTTTGCCAGGCGGCCCGCATACGAAGCCATCGCGGCACCATCGGCGCGCTCCCAGCTAATATCAAAATAATATAGCGCATCATACACATCGAGATAGCTGAAATTATCGGTGCCGCCAAACCAGTATTGATCACGGTTCGGGTCGGCGCGATTGCGCAGCTGCTGCCAGGCATCGACACCACCGAGCGAGGGCGGGTTAAACCAGTATACGGCTGGTTTGCCCTGGTAGCGGAAATAGGCCGGGCTGCTGGTGAAATCGCGCCGCAGCACATCGAGCGCCGCCGCCAGGCCGTCCACTGTGCGCATGCGGCCATCAAATGCCGCCGATTGGTCGGGGATGATGGCAACTTTTAGGTCGCGCCCGCTTTGCTCCACCAGGCGCAGCAGCTGCCGACAGCGCTTGTTCAGCCGGTCTTCGTTCGGGCCATACCAGGTGCAAATCAGCACATCAATACCCGCATCGTCGGCCTGCTGAATATGGCGCAGCAGCGTAGATTGCTCGCCGCCATTGTATTTCGGTGCGGCAACATCGCTCATGCGGTTGTAATTCCAATCGTTATATTCGTACCATGGGTAGTAGAATGCCATCACCGGGCGCGTCGCTTGGGCATGCGCTGGTTTCGCCGCTATGGGTAGCATAAGCGAGCCTGCGGCCAAAGCCAAGAGTGCAATCAGCGCCAGCCGCCGCGAAAACAAACTATACTGCATAAATACTCCTCTCCATAGCGCGGCACGCGCAAGCAGCACAGCGCCTGCGCGCATATAGCCCCGCATACAGTATCATCAGGAATAGCCAGGCGGGCAGGCAAAAGCGCGCTTTCAGCACAGCAATGCTGCAACAAAGCCACCTAGCACAGGGCAAAACCCAGGAAATCATACCATCGCCGTGTATCAACCGCAAGTGTGCAAGTTGCCCGCTGGTGACGCTGTGCTACAATAGGCGCATGCAACGCAACGCAGTGGGTACACCATTGGACAAGCCAACGCTCTACTCGATCGGCCACTCAAATGTGCCTTTTGAGCAACTGCTGGCCCGGCTACGCCAGCATGGCATCGCCACAGTGTGCGATGTTCGTAGCACGCCCTATAGCCGCCACAATCCGCAATTCAACCGCGAAACCCTGGCAGGCGCGCTCATCCAGGCCGGGCTTGGCTACCATTACCTGGGCGATGCGTTGGGCGGCCTGGCTGGCAAACCGGCACCAACATTCCAGCACGGCCTGGCAGAGCTGATAGCACTGGGCGCACAGGCTCCCACCGTCTTTATGTGCGCCGAGGCCGATTATCACAACTGCCATCGCCAGCGGCTGATCACACCCGCCCTGATTGAGCAGGGCGTGACAGTATGGCATATTGTAGGCGATGGCCGCCTTGAGCGCGGCGAAGTGGCGCCTGAGCAATCGCGGATGTTTTGATGACACCAACGCGGCGACTATCGGTTCGATATCTGCTATGGCTTGCCCTGCTCGTCCTCGCAATGGCATTACTGCCTGCCTGCGGGTTTGCTACAACGACTACCCCGGCGCAAGGCGAGCAAAGCGGTGGTGGGCTAGCGCCGGACACAGTTGCAAAAAACTTCTTCGAAGACTTGCGCGCCGCATTGAAAGATATGCAGCTTGCCAACGACGACAAGCGCAGCAAATGGGTCGAGCAGCTTTCAAATTATTTTGCGCCTGCCGAACGCGATGATATGCGGGTAACGCTCAGCACCGCACTCGACACTTTTGTGGACGGATTAGGAAAACTCGCATCGAACGAAGAGCTCACGATCGATATTCAGTTCGATGGCATTGAAACAGTCGCTAACGATGGCAGCCGTGCCCTAGTGCGCCCGGTCAATGGGAGCATTTACCTGCTGATTACACGCACAACCGACACTGGCAACGTCGTAAAAATTTGGGAACAGACCGACCCGCTGAATAAAATTATTGGAAATCCCGATGGGGCTGTGCCAGTGATACGCATCGGGCGTACATGGTTCCTTACCGAGGATTAAATCGTGACGCCGCAGTGCACCGTCTTTCCGTGCAGATGATTGTTGACCAGCCCGCGCCGCGGTATACCGCAGTTGGCTCCAGGCCGCTGCCTCAATAGCTATGGGAGCGCTACCCGAACCACGCCGCCAACCTACCCCGCCGCACGCCGAAGCGCGGATACAACAGCAGCAGCAACGCCACGCGCGCCAGATCCACGCGCTGGCTCAGCTCGATTGCCTGGGCAAAGTGCCACAGCAGCATCTGGCACGCATAGCCGATATTGGCGTGCTACGAGCATTTGTGCCTGGCACTGTCATTCTCCACGAGCATGCACCCTGCGATTTCGTCTATTTGATTTTGCGCGGCACAATTACCCTTACGCTGCATAATCGTAGCCGCCAGAAAATACTGATTGGCGTGCTCAACCGTGGTGATTGCTTTGGCGAAGGCCCGCTCTTCGGCGATTTATTTCGCGGGGCCAGCGTTACTGCCGAAACAGTGTGCTACTTGCTGCAAATCCCGCGCGACCAGCTGCGCGCACTGTTGCCCGAAGCCCCCGAGCTAGCTCAGGCGCTGCGCACAATCTATCGGCATCGCCTGGCCGAAAGTACGCTTGGGCAGGTGCCGTTGTTCAGCCGCCTCTCGCCATTCGAGCGCTCACGGCTAGCGGCACTGCTTCAGCCCCGCCATTACAACCGTGGTGCGACCATTATTCAAGAAGGTGAACCCGGCCAGGCGCTCTACCTGATTGAGGAAGGCCAGGTTGTGGTAGCGCAGGGTGAGCAAACAATTGCCCACCTCGATGAAGGCGATTTCTTTGGCGAAATGGCACTGCTCGACCAGAATCCGCATAATGCCGATGTTCGCGCCCTGACACCGGTAGAAGTGCTGGCGCTACCAGCTGCCGACTTCGCCGATCTGCTACGCGATAAACCTGAGCTATACATCCAGATTCAAGATGTCGCTCAACAGCGCCGTGCCGATAATGCCGCGATTCGGCTCAACCACGAGCGCACCGAGCAACTCAACAAAGCCATCAATCGTGGGCTGCTGCGCGGCACCCACGTACTCGTGCGGAACCCGGTACTCTGTGAAGACGGATGCAAAATTTGCGAACAAGCCTGTGCTACACGCCACGGCGACACGCGGATCCGTGCCAATGGGGTGCTGCTTAACGATCTGGATGTAACGAACTCCTGCCGACAATGCCGGGTTGGGGCTGAGTGTGCAGAGGCTTGCCCCGAAAACGCCATTCAATGGAACGACCGGGGCGCGCTTATTGTGACCGACCAGTGTACCGGCTGTGGTGATTGCGTCCCCGCCTGCCCCTATGAGGCTATTCAGCTTGTGCCAACCACGCGTGAACAGCCATCGCCCCTATGGGATCTATGGCGACAGATCAAACGGCTCCGCCAGCCAACTATTCCATTACATACAACAGGCCCGCAACGCGCCAGTAAGTGCGATCTGTGCCATGGATATGATGACCTGGCCTGTGTAAAGGCCTGTCCTACCGGCGCACTTCGCCTGATGCCAGTTGAAGAACTCTTCTCATTTTGAGGTAATCTGGGGTAACCACCGCTGCTGCGGTGCCTGGGCAGCAGCTGCCGATTGACTTGCGCTAAACGGCCCACAGAGGAGAGCATAGCACGCCCGCACCCGGCCGCAGGCAAGCATTCCAGGGGCGCAGAGATCTGCCCATCCAGATCAGGTGCAAGCTTATCGGCAAGCTGAAATGGGCCATTCCAGCAAACCCGGTTTGTACGAGCACGGCCAGGTTCGCACCTGGCAGGCGGCGCACCAGCAGCGTATTATCGGGAATATATGCCAGGAGAGGCAGTCCAGCTTCACTCAGCGTAGCGCCCTCACTTGGCCCAGGCACCGTTACAAATTGCACCAGTAGCAAATTGTCGCAACCGCGCGCCCTACCCCCTTTTCACTTCAGTGATGCCGCTAGCACTGGAGCTGCGCGTATCAGCCTTCCCAAAAGCACGTAGCCACGCAAGCCTATTCGTGCATAGTACCAGCATTGCTCAGAGATGGGACTGTGGATTGATTCTCTGACAAGACCAAAAACTCTATACTAATCACGGTCGTTCTCCGTACATTGGGGGCATCCATGCCATATTCATCGCTGCTCGAACGCTTCCTTCAGCTACTCTTCCCCGATCGCTGTGCTACATGCCGCCGCGTAGGCACGCTGTTTTGCGCAAGCTGCCAGGCACAACTCGTGCCCTATCAACCCGACGATCGCGCGCTGCCCGCCAGCCTGAGCCAGGTACATATTGTTTATTCGTTCCAGTCGCCGCTGCGCGAGGCCATTCATCAGCTGAAATACCGGAATAATCAGCGCATCGCCAGTGCGCTGGGCAGCCTGCTTGCCACCCATATCGCCAAACAGCCGCCAATCTTCGATGCAGTAGCCGCCATTCCGCTGCATGCCGCCCGGCAAGCCACACGCGGCTTTAACCAGGCTGAAGCATTAGCGCGCACTGTGGCAAAAGCACGCGGGCTACCATTGCTTGTAGGGCCAATCGTGCGCCTGCGCGACACCGCCCAGCAAGCCACGCAAGCAAATGCCCAGGCGCGCGCCGAAAACATGCGCGATGCCTTTGCCTGGGCAGCGGCAAGCCCACCGCCGTCGCGACTGCTGCTTGTCGATGATGTATACACCACCGGCGCAACGATGGCCGCCTGCGCCACAGCGTTGCTTGCTGCCGGGGCTGCAGATGTTCAGGGGCTGGCGCTTGCCCGCAGCCGCTTGAAGCCATAAACATTTCTCATACTTTCGCCCGCAGTAGCAAGGAGATCAAGAGCTTGCGCGGGTAAGCGAAATTTCTAAAACCAATAAACAAAGAGCGCAGGCACTACCTACTGCCTGCGCTCTTGCGATTACGGGAAATGCTTACCACCGGCCCTGGCCCGGCACTTGCGCGCCGAAAATGCTGGGCGGCAGCTTGAAGCCATGCGCCTCTAGCCGCGATGTAAAGCGTGGTCGCGTGCCGGTTGGCCGCAGCTCAGTGATGAGCTTGCCATCGGCGGTTTTGCCTTTCATATCGAGCACAAAAATATCCTGCAGCACAACCACATCGCCTTCCATACCCTGCACCTCAGTCACATAAGCGACTTTGCGCTGGCCATCTTCAAGGCGCGTCTGCTGCACAATCAGGTCCACCGCCGAAGCGACCTGCTCGCGAATAACCTTCAGTGGCATATCCATGCCGGCCATCATAGCCATCGTTTCCATACGCGCGCAGGCATCGCGTGGCGTATTCGCGTGTAAGGTCGTAAGCGAACCATCGTGGCCGGTATTCATCGCCTGAAGCATCGCCATGGTTTCGCCGCCACGGCATTCGCCAATCACAATGCGTTCGGGGCGCATACGCAGCGAGTTAATCACCAGATCGTTGATCGACACTCGGCCAGTGCCGTCGATCTCGGCGGGCTTTGCTTCCAGGCGCACCACGTGATCCTGGCCCAGCTTCAACTCGGCGCTATCTTCGATGGTCACAATCCGATCTTCTTCAGGAATAAAATTCGAAAGAACATTGAGCAGCGTCGTTTTACCCGAGCCAGTACCACCAGAAACAACAATATTCAGGCGGCTCACCACGCACGCGCGTAAAAATTCGGCCATTTGCTCGGTCATCGAGCCGAAGCGGATCAGGTCGGTAACCTCAAGCTTTTTCTTAGAAAATTTACGGATCGTAATCGTTGGGCCGTCGATTGAGCAGGGCGGAATAATCGCATTCACACGCGAGCCATCGGGTAGGCGCGCATCCACCATCGGCCACTTGCGGTCGATACGTCGCCCCAGCGGGCGAATAATACGGTCGATGACCTTAAGCACATGGTCATCGCTCGCAAAGCGAATTGGCGTGAGGCTTACTCTGCCGCGCTGCTCGACATAGACTGTGTTCGGGCCATTCACCATTACTTCAGATACAGCATCGTCGCGCAGCAGCGGCTCGATCGGGCCAAACCCAAACAGCTCGTCGGTCACCATCTCATACAGCTTTTTCACTTGCGCATCGCTAAGGTTTATGCCGCTCTGGCGGTAGTAGTTAGTGAAGCGATCTTGCAGCATCCGCTCCGATTCAGCCGTGCGCTTCAGCTCAGTCTGGTTGCCCATCGAGCCCTGCACACGATCCACAATCCACAGCGAAAGCTCAAGGATGCGCTGATCCGTCGCGCCAACTGCATCGCTGGTAATAACGCCACTGGCAGCAGGTGGCGCGCTCGCAGCAGTGCCGAAGCCACTCTGCACCGGCGGCTGGGATGCAGGCATGGCAGGCCGTGGCGGCTCAGTAGGCGTAGTGCTATGCGCTGCCTCAGCTGGCGGCGGCGTGGGTGCGCTCGGTGGTGTCGAGGGTTCATTCGGTTGTGGCGCGCCACCAAGGCGCTTTAATAAAGACATGGATTGCTCCTCTCAAGGCGTTGTTATGATGGGGCACTGAGTATGTAGGTACACACCAATGGATGCGGCCACACAGCTCAGGCGAGCTTTACAAAATATGCCTCACACGCACGATCCAGCAGGTCTTTTGTCATTGCAGGCGCGACACCGCGATATTTTGCCTCATCGAGAATTTGTTCGCATAGATCGCGTGGATGGCATGCACGCAGATCGCGCCGCACTTTCAGATAGTGCTCCTGAATGAGGTAGCGCAGCCCATCGTCGCTATAAGGTATTTGCTTCGCCCGGCATACCAGCTTGAAAATCTCACGGTACTCATCGGGCGTTGGGTTGCCTACCTCAATTTTGTGGCGAATACGGCGCAGGAATGCGTCATCAACCAGATCATGCGGCGAAAGGTTGGTCGAGAAGACGATCAGCACATCGAACGGTACCTCAAGCTTCTTCCCAGTTTGCAGCGCTAGATAATCGGTTTTCTTTTCGAGCGGCACGATCCACCGATTCAGCAGATCTTGCGGGCGGCATTTTTGGCGGCCAAAATCATCGATCAAAAAAAGGCCGCCATTTGCCTTAAGCTGATAGGGCGCTTCATATACTTTCGCAATCGGGTCAAAAATCAGCTCAAGCTGTTCCAGAATGAGCTCGCCACCCACCACAACCTGTGGACGCTTACACACCAGCCAGCGCCGATCGGGTTGGCGCGCGGCCTGGGCTGGCCCACCCGCAAACGGGCGGCCCTGCTCGCCAACTGGCGCAGCCGGAGCATCAACGACGCGATGATTCAGCGGATCGTAGAGCTTGATAATTTGACCATCGACTTCGATCGCATAGGGAATGATGATATAGCCGCCAAGCATATTCGCAATGCCCTCAGCAATGGTTGTTTTGCCATTACCAGGCGGGCCATACAGAAAGAGTGAGCGCGCGGAGTTAGCGGCCGGGCCAATTTTATCGAGCATACGCTCATTCACTACCAGGCTACTAAATGCCTCACGCACGGTTTGCGCATTCACAACCAGCTCGCCCATTGCCTGGCGCTTTACCATTGCAACATACGCTTCGAGCGTCACAGGGGCAGGCCCGGCATACTGCGAGCGGTCAAGCACCTCGTGAACCTTCACGCGGCCTTTGGTTGCCACTACATACTGAAACGCGCGCTCACTGAAGCCACCTTGTGCGCCAATAATATCGACATATTCTTCGAGCTTGAGAAATTCAAGCACCTTATCGAGCACGCCAAGAAATGGCAGCTTTGTAACCGCTTCAATCTGCTGAGCGGTAATATTTCCATAGAAATAGATGACCTTCAGAATAAGATCGGTTAGGAAGCCCATACCAAGCCCGGTTTCGGCGATGGAGCCTGGCTCGGGTGGTAGCACTGGCAGCCCGTGCCCGGGCTTCTCGGCGGCAGTTCCCGCGCTATCGGCTGAAGATGTAAAGGCGCGCAGCGGCGGAATGCTCATTACTCGGCCTCCTCGATCGCAGGCTCGTTCCACGGCACTGGTCGTACATCAACCAATGCGGCTAGCGGGCTAATCATAATAATATGATCATACGCCACCAGAAGGAAGCTGCTGTGATAGAGCAACTTTTCATCGGCAGCGTTGTATACCCGCGCATCGGTCACTGGCAGAAAGCGCGAGGTATCTTCGCTCAGGTCATCTTTCACGCGCCGATCTGGGCGAACATAGACATGGCCAATAATGACTTGATCGGCGGTACGAATCAGGGCTGGGAGCGTATCTTTGGCAACTCGTTCCGTAAAAAATTTACCTTTGTCATCGAAGCGCATATTCAGATCCATGATAGCTCCTCACAGCAATAGCTATGGCAATACACGATACAGAACCAAAAATTAGACTGAGAAGGTACTTGTTCAGGTTATGATTACATAGCGTCAGGGCTTTCGCTTACTTTTTTATGTGCCTGCGGCAGCAGGGTACTTTTTTCATTTTCTCGGTATTTTTTGCGCTCCGCGCAAAAAATACCGAGAAAATGAAGAATTCACTCGAGTAAGCGAAGATCCTCATAGTAAAAGCCGGGCATCGGTAGCGATGCCCGGCTCCAAGTATAGAGCGTGTAATGCGAGAAGGCAATAGTACAGCGGAGCTACTTAGCTGTAGCCACAATGGCGCGTGTCGGCGCGCTCCACTGTGCACTATTCCTCGTTCATATCCTCTTCCTCGCCAATATCTTGCTCAATATCGTCGAGTCCCAGCTCTTCCTCTTCGCCGCCGAATGTCTCTTCTTCCACTTCCTCGCGCGCGTCGATGCTATCATCGTCGTCCATCATCTCATCGCCGTACTCGTCGTAGCGGGCCGAAGCGAAGTAACCACCGTGCAACGCGCTTTCGCCAAGTTTCCCTGGGAACGATACACGCCCGCGCTGGCTCGGATCCTGGTAGGCCTCGCGAATAAGGACGCGCAACTGATGATTATTGGTCTGGGCCACCGCCGCTGCATAGCGATTGCCGCCGGTCATGAGCTCGCTAAGGCGCTGGGCCAGCTTGGGCTCAACCCGGCCAATGGTATTGCCGTTCGCGTCAAGCACCAGCACATTGCGCCCGTCGAGCTTCAGCTCAACTTTTTCGCCGGTCACTACCGCATCAACAATCGCGTTGCGCGGAACATCGACTAACGTGGTCAGCGCCGTTTTACCAGTTTCGGTAATAAATAGGCGCAGATCAACCAGCTGACGGGTTGTGCGCACCGGCGCGCTGGCAGTAGCTGAACGCGCCAGCAAATCGCTCAGACGCTCGATATTCTTACGGGCGATCGTATTGGCGGGGTTGATGCGCAGTGCATTCTGGTAGGCATCGCGCGCATCAGCAAATTTGCCAATTTCGAAATATGCTTTCCCCAAGCGATTAAAGGTGTCGGCATCTTCGCCAAGGTTGATCAGGTGTTTATTCGCTTCAATCGCCTCTTCCCACCGATTTTTCGCGGCCATATCAACTGCCTGATCTTGCAGGCGGCGGCGTAACCGTAGTTTCTCATCCTGTTTGCTCAAGCGACGTTCCTCCGCAACAACATACTCTGCAATCACGCTTGTGGGCTGCCAGGTTAAAGCTTCGGGCAACCAGAAATCCCTGGCATATTCACACAAGCCACCAGCCCGGCCAGCGCAACCCCATTATTGATGGCGTGCGCAATGATACACGGTAATAAACTCTTGGTGCGGTGCATCGTCCAGGCAAGCAATAAGCCAATGACGAATAGCGGCACCAGCAACGCAAATAACCCGCGGCTCACCGAAAGTGAATGGACACTTGCGAACAGTAATGCGCTTACACCATAGGCCAGTGGTATACCCCATCTTCGGTTAGCGAATGTGAGGCGCAGCGCGTTGAAGACATAGCCACGAAACAAAATTTCTTCGCCGATCGGGGCTAGCACCGCCGCGCCGAGCATTAACAACACCTGGCCCAAGTAATCGCCAGGGAAGAGCGGAAATAGCGCGGCTTGGTCGGGCCGCTCAAATAGCGACTGGAGCTGGCTGCTGATCAGCCCGTTCAGCAGTAATGAAAGAAACCCCACTCCAATACCAATGAGAACCAGCCGAACCGGGCGCGGTGCTGTAAAGCCAATCTCGGCCAATGGCTCGTGCCGCAGCCATTTTACGCGGGCGATTGGAATGAAGATAAAGGCGGCGTTGGTTGCCAGCAAGGTCACAAATAGGCCATCGGTGCCTACCAGGCGCATGGCCTGCGTTTGGTCGCGCAATCGCGCCTGTAGCTCGGCCAGCGAAAGACCCTGCTGTGCGGCACGCACGCCCACGAAAACCACCCGCACCAGCAGGGTTAGCGCAACGAAGGCAATCAGCGCCAGCACAAAATCGAGCGCCATGACGCCAGCGGCCATTTGCTTCGGCTGGGCGCAGGCGGCTCGGGTGTAGATAGCAGTGGAGCGTCGTACTGCGCCATCAGGCTGGCGTCCCTTCGCCAACTAGCTCGCCTTGCAACGACCAGGGGCCAGTATGGGTAATATGAATGCGCGCCAGCTTACCAACCCAGTCGCGCGCGTCGGCAAAGAATACCAGTTTATTGCCAGGTGTACGCCCGCGCCATTTGCCCTTATGCTCGCCCTCAACTAGCACTTCGGCGGTGCGGCCCAGAAAAGCGGCATTGCGCGCCGTGGCAATCTGCTCTTGCAGCTGATCAAGCTCGATGCGGCGCGCCTGCTTTTCGGCCTCGGGCACTGCCAATGCCGGGTCGGCTTCCATCGCACCTGCGCGCGTGCCGGGCCGGGCCGAATAGGCGGCAATATGTACCTTATCGAACTGAATTTCTTCGAGCAGCGCACGGGTGCCTGCAAAGTGCTCGCGCGTTTCGCCCGGATGCCCAACAATAATATCGGTGGTTAACGAAATATCAGGCATCGCCGTGCGGATTTTGCCGATCAGCTCGCGGTAGCGCGCCACGGTATAGCCGCGCCGCATCAGCTTCAGCATATCGTCGTGGCCGGCCTGCACCGGCAAATTCACTTCACGCTGGGCGCGCGGCAGTTGCGCCATGGTCGCAATCAGCTTGTCGGTCATCCAGGCCGGGTGCGAGGTAAGGAAGCGCAGCCGTACCAGGCCAGGCACCGCATGAACAGCCCGCAGCAGATCGGCAAGGTCGGGGCGTTCTGGCAAATCGTGGCCCCACGAGTCAACAATTTGCCCTAGCAGGGTAATCTCTTTTGCGCCGCGCGCGACAATCCGCGTTACTTCATCAACAATTTCGGCCAGGGGGCGGCTGCGTTCTTTGCCACGCCGTAGCGGAATAACGCAGAAGGCGCAGCTCATATTACAGCCGTATTGAATCGGGACATGCACCGACACCGGTGGATGCGCCCAATCGGCAACCGGCAGCGCTGGCTCGTCGACCTGATAGAGCGAGTGCGGTGCAAGCGCCACCACCTCATCGACGGCCGAGGGCGATACAAAATGATCGACCATGGGCAGGCGCGATTGGAAGATCGACTGGTTGTTTGGGCCAACCATGCAGCCCCACAACACCACCTGCGTATCAGGCTTGTGGCGCTTGAGGCTTTGCAGATCGCCGAGCTTGCCAATAATACGCTCTTCGGCTGAGGCGCGCACGCTGCACGAGTTCAGCACAATGAAGCTCGCATCTTCGGGCCGGTCGGCAGGCGCATACCCTACACCCTGCAACGCCGACTCAAGGCGCTCGGAGTCCGAGACATTCATCTGGCAGCCAACCGTCCACACGTAATAGCGCCGGTCACGCGGTGTCGTATCACGCGAGGGGCGCGGCAACGTGCCGTTCAGCTCATCTTTTGAAATGAGTTTTAGTTCGTTCATGAGGCCATACGTATGCAGCCGACATAATTGGGCAGGCATTATACCGAGTTTGGAAGCCGAATGCAACCAAATCCCGGCAGGTTATTGGCGCGGCGAGGGCGGCGATGAAGAATGAAGGACGAAAGCCCACGGCCATTCGTCCTTCATTGCGCAGTGAGCGTGCTTTACCAAACAATGACGGGTAAATCGTTCGCAATGCTCTGGTCGGCAGCTTCGCGCAGAACTTTGAGGCAACGCATCGGGCCACTGCTCGCGGGCACACCCGCCTGCTGCAACAAACCACTCAGCTCGGCCAGCTCGCGCTGCAAGCCAACCGAAGAGCCAAAGCTGATGTATGGATCTTCGGCATCTTCATCATCTTCGGCCACTTCCTCATCGGCTTCCAACCAGATCGGCTCAGCGAAATCGACTGGCAGATAGTAGCCGCCATCGGCCTGGTGGTTGATCAGGTGTGGGAAGCGGGTTGTCTCTTCGCCATCCCAGATCGCAACCAGCACCGGATCCGGCTCGCCATCGTCGGGCACATTCGCACTGAGCACATCTTTTACATCGCGCCCTTTTTCGATGTATGCCGCTAGCTGGCGCAGCTGATAGAGATCCATAAAGCGGTCGATGCCGCCTTCCCACAGCTCAACGCCGGGCCGCGAGAGCAGATCAACGTCGATACCTTCTTCGCGCAGCAAATCCTGAATATCCGATAACCACTCGCGCTCATCTTCGTAAAGCTCGCGATCTTCTTCAGGGCGAGTGGTAAACATAGAGCCGACCACGAGGTCGAGCTCGGTTGTGCGGTCTGACATAGTTAATACACTCCTCAGGTAGCGATGGCTATCGCCACTGTTTTCATTATTGTGTCAAAGACACATCAGTATACCATGTTCTACCAAATTGTTTGCGATGCTCTTGCGCGGCCTGAGTTGCCGTGCTATGCTCTGAACAGTATTACTTGCGCGATGACGCGCCGTATCGTAAAGAGTATGACTGCCTACCTAACTCGCACGCGCCAACCCAGTACTGATCATTGCGCAGCCTGTGGCACACCACTGACCCGCGGCTACTATTTTCTGCGCGATCGCTCGGAGCGATATTGCCCCGAATGTATCGCCACGCGCCCGCGCTGCGATGCCTGTTCGGCCCCGGTCGGCGACCAGCACTGGACGCTGCACGATCGGCGAGTGCTGTGCAACAATTGCTATGCCACGGCGGTATTCGATCCTGCGCTTGCCCGCCACCTCTACGACGAAACCGTCAGTGCGATCGTGGCACAGCTCAATTTATCGCTCAAGGTCGGGGTCGAATTTCGGCTGATCGATGAACCTGGCATGGCGCACGTGCGGGCCGGGGCTAATGATGATCACCATCCCGAGGAAAAAACCCTCGGGCTATACCAGCGCCAGGGTCGGCTACGAGCAATTTATATGTTGTATGGCTTGCCCAAACTGCTGTTCCGCACCGTGGTGGCGCACGAGTATGCCCATGCCTGGCAGGGCGAAACCTGCCCGCTGCTCGATGATGACGGACTGCGCGAAGGATTTGCCGAATGGGTTGCCTACCGGCACCTGCTGTACCTGGGCTGTACCCGCGCCGCGCAACGCATGCTTACCTCGTCGCACCCCTACCGCCCGCTGATGGAGCAAGTGCTTGCGCTCGAAGCGCAGGTAGGCCCAGCCGGTGTGCTTAAGCACATTCGCGCCGTCGGGCGCGGCGTGGCCGCATCCTGATGCACCACCGCGCCTGCCCATACTTCCTCCCAATTGCACACTACGATATTGTGCTAGTCTCATACCAAGTTCGGTACGATACGACGCATTACGAGCTATGTTCTTGGCTTTGTAGAGCGTAATGTATCGGATTACCCAGGGTGCGATGCATTATGCTGGCAGAAACCAGATCACAGCCTGTGTAGGCAGGTATGAATTTGGTATAATGCGCCCATGCCACTTTTAAGCCTGCAGATTACACCCGCAGAGATCGACGTTGGATTGCGACCCGACGCCCAGCTGTGTTATGCCTTGCTCACTATCACGGCCACTGCCGAACGCGACGCAGCGATTAACTGGGCCTTGGTCGCCGATGCCAGCCGCTCGATGCGCATCCCGATCGTGAGCGAAGAGCAGTTTCGCCAGCTGCTACGCGACGGCAGCGCGCAAGAGGTATTAGTCGATGGCGTGCCGGTATGGCAGCTCTCCGGGCCAGTGCCCGCCGAGGTGCGGGCAGCCGCCCCAAGCGCACTTGATTTTGTGGCGCGCGCGCTACATAGCATTGTCGATCGCCTGGGCAACGACGACCGTTTTGCGCTGGTGGCCTGCGCTGAAGAGGCACTGGTGCTCACCCGCAGCGCCAGCGGCACCGACCGCGCAGCCCTGGCGCGCGGCATTGGGCGGCTGCCAGGGCTGAACCTGGGCGAACAGACAAATCTAGCACAGGGCATCACCTTAGGTCTGGCGGAAATTGAGCGTAGCCGCCAGCGCACTCCTGGCGCAGGCCGCGCCGACCGGCTGCTGCTACTGACCGATGGGTTTACCCAGCAACCCGAAGCCTGCCTCCGGCTCGCCGCTGAAGCTGCCAGAACCAGCGTGGCAATCAGCACCATTGGCGTAGGCGGCGAATTTCAAGAAGAAGTGCTCACCAAAATTGCCGACCGCAGCGCCGGGCGGGCAGTGTTCTTGCGCAAGCCCGAGGCCATTCCCCACGCCATTGCCGCCGAGCTTCAGGCCGCGCGTGCAGTTGCCGCCCACAATGTTACGCTCACTGTAAGCCTTGTAAACGACGTACACCTGCGCCGCGCCACCCGCCTGCGCCCGGCGCTAACCATTCTCGATGATATGCTGGCGCAGCGCACTACTGCAAACAGCTATACGCTGCCCCTCGGCGCAATCGAAAGCAATGCCCCGGTCGTGCTGCTGTTTGAGCTACTGGCCCCGCCACACCCGGCAAGCCACACATTATTGGCGCGCTGCACCCTGAGCGCCGATCACACGCCGCCCCAAGATGCACAGATCAGCGCATTCTACCAGCCCCAGCCGCCACCTACGCCGCCCTCCGTGCTTGCGGCGGCCGCCCAGGCCAACGCTGCCCGGCTTCAGCACCGCGCGCTGCAAACCGTAGCACAGGGCAATCCGCTTGAGGCGGCCCGGCTACTACGAGCAGCAGCCACCCGCTTCGAGGCACTGAACGAGCCGGGGCTGGCGAAGCTGGCACGTGAACAGGCCACCACCTTCGAGCAGGGTGGGGCGAGCGATACGCTGGCGGTGAAAGAGCTTACCTACGCCACACGGCGGCTCGCCGAAAAGTAAGCAGTATTCTCATCCGAGGAGTGTGCTATGATGATGGGCGTTTGGCCGACTGCAAGGCGTGCAGGCCGACGTCAGGATTACTGTTCGAAGCAAAGAGGCACTCATGAATAATCGCCCCGCGTCCCGCCCCGGCCAGTTTGGTGCTTATGGCGGTGCCTACATCCCCGAAACGCTGGCCCCTGCAATTGCGGCATTGGTAGAAGCCTACACCGCAGCCCAGGCCGACGCAGCATTCTGGGATGAGCTGAATGCGCTGCATCGCAGCTTCACCGGCCGCCCGACCGCTATGACTTATGCCGCACGCCTGAGCGCCGAGCTCGGTGGTGCACAGATATACCTGAAGCGCGAGGATCTGGCGCACACCGGCGCACACAAAATCAATAACGCGCTTGGCCAGGGCTTATTGGCGCGGCGCATGGGCAAAACCCGCATTATTGCCGAAACCGGCGCAGGCCAGCATGGCGTCGCTACCGCGGCGGTATGCGCAATGCTCGGAATTGCCTGTGTGGTTTATATGGGCGCAATTGACATAGAACGGCAGAAGCCAAACGTGTTCCGCATGCGCCTGCTGGGTGCCGAGGTGCGCAGCGTTACTTCGGGCAGCCAGACGCTGAAAGACGCCGTGAACGACGCCATGCGCGATTGGGTCACCAACCCCGATTCATACTACTTGCTCGGCTCGGCACTTGGCCCGCACCCCTACCCCACCATGGTGCGCGATTTCCAGAGCGTGATTGGGCGCGAAGCACGCGAGCAAATTCTCCAAGCCACAGGCCGCCTGCCCGATGTGGTGGTTGCCTGCGTAGGCGGCGGCTCCAACGCAATTGGTATCTTCAATGCGTTTATTGGCGATGAACAGGTTGACCTGCGTGGTGTCGAAGCGGGAGGGCGCGGCAAGGCCCTCGGCGAACACGCCGCGCGCTTTTCGGGCGGGCAGCTGGGCGTGTTTCAGGGCACGCGCTCTTACGTGCTGCAAAATGACGACGGGCAGATCGCACTGACCCACAGCATTTCTGCCGGGCTGGATTATGCGGCGGTGGGGCCTGAGCACGCGATGCTTCATGATGAAGAGCGCGCCTTTTATACTTCGGCCAGCGATGAAGAAGCCCTCGCCGCATTTCAGAAGCTCTCGCGGCTGGAAGGCATTATTCCCGCGCTTGAGAGTGCCCACGCGATTGCCGAGGTTATCAAGCTCGCACCAACCATGCGCCACGACCAGATCATCCTGGCGAATCTCTCGGGGCGCGGCGATAAAGACATTTTCACGGTTGCCGATGTGCTGGGGGTAACGATCTAACCGAGCTAGCTGGGCGCTAACAACATCATTTCCGCATAGATAACACTTTCTTCATCATAAGTATCTGGCTGCGTGGTTTCCTAGCATCGCCCGGTAGCCAGATACACCCTCCTTCCCCTTTGTTATGCGTTTTTCTGTTAATAGCCGCTGTTATAGAAATTCGCCAAAAAGTGGCTGCCGCAGCATTGACAGACCGCATCACAATGTTATAATCCTAAGCGCCAAACCCTACAACAACTGAATAGTATCGTCAATGGGAGACGCAGCGATAGCCATTGCCCATGGTAATACTGCGTTTTTTCTATACAGGGCAGTATCGCAGCAGCCCCGGTATAGCCCAGGCCCAGCTGCATCTATCAAAATCCACTGCCCATTACCACCAAAAAGGGCGACGTAAAACGTTTACTAAAAGAGCTATTCCGCGATTGATAGCATGAAGGTAGGTAAGGTAGCCCACCGCTGCCCTGTGCGTATTGCACAAGCGTAGCTGGCCGACACTCGCCACCACACCCCATGCTATAACCTGGAACGTGAGCCGCTGCAAAAACGTCTTGTTTTACAAATAGCTCCGATATGCATGCGCACGGCGAAAAACGTTAGTTTTTCGTATACCTCGAAGAAATGCTGGCAGGTGAAGGATAGATGCATGAGCGACCTGATTAATACCTACCTTGGGCAATACCACCTGATCGAAGCAATTGGTCATGGCGGCATGGCTACGGTATATAAAGCCTACCAGGAATCATTAGATCGCCATGTGGCGGTAAAAGTTCTGCTTTCGAATCGCGACCCCCAATTTGCGGTGCGCTTTAAGCGCGAGGCTCGCGCCATTGCCGCGTTGCAGCACCATAATATTTTGCCGATTTACGATTACGGCGAGCAAAACGGCTTACTTTATTTCGTGCTGCAATACGTCGAAAATGGCATCACGCTGCACGATCAGCTTGGCGCACCAATGGCCCCAGCGCAAGCGCTGCGTCTGATCAGCCATGTGCTGGCCGCACTAGAATATGCCCACGCACGTGGCGTCATTCACCGCGATCTCAAACCGGCCAATATTCTGCTTCCCTCGCCAAACTGGGCGCTCCTCGCCGATTTCGGCATTGCCAAGCTGATGAACGATAGCCAGCACCTCACGATGACTGGCTTTATTATTGGCACCGCCGCCTATATGGCCCCTGAGCAAGCGGCTGGTCGCCCAATCGATGCGCGTACTGACCTGTATTCGCTGGGCGTGGTGCTTTACGAAATGCTCACCGGGCGCGTGCCCTTCGATTCCGATACACCCATGGCCGTGCTCACCAAGCATGTGTACGAAGCGCCACCGCCGCCACGGTCGATCAACCCGAACATTGCGCCCGCGGTTGAGGCCGTACTTTTACGCGCATTAGCGAAAGACCCGGCGGCACGCTATCAATCGGCGGCGGAAATGGCTGAGGATGTTGAGCACATCGCTGCCCAGTTCGAGCGGCCACGCCCCCCCAGCCAGGTGACAACCCTGTATCGCTCGGGTGTCGAGGCATTTCAGCACGGGCGATGGGGTGATGCGGTTGAGCGCTTCAGCCAGCTGGTTGCGCTGGCTCCCGATTATGAAGATGCGGCAATGCTGTTGAGCGCAGCCAAGGTAGCTAACGACCAGATGGGCGCGACGGCTCAGCAGAGCAGTGTGCCAGCACCTACAGCACCACCAACATCGCCTGCGCCCAGTGTGCCACCGGCAGGCCCGGCCCAAACGGCACCAACGCTGCCGCCAGCCCAACCCAACGCCTTCGCGCCATTATCGTTTGAAAGCGGCATCGCAGCCAGCCCTGCGCCGAAAGCGCCCACATCCGAAGCAGGAACGCCAATTACATCGGCTGCACCAGTGGCGCAAGCTGCAACCTCCCAGGCAGCGCCAACCTCGCCTGGCATCGCGCCAAGCTGGGGCACGCCACCGCCAAGTACCGCCGGTAGTCAAGCAAATACTCCGGGGTTCACCCCGCCTCCACCGCCAACATCGCCATCAGTCGCGGCGAGCGGTCGGTCAGGGCGGCGCGGCTTTGGCCTATGGGCTGCACTGGCGACGCTCCTTGTACTTCTTGGTGGGGCGGGCATATTCTATATTCAGAACTTACGGGCAGCTGGCGGCGCGGGCAATCCCACGCTGATTGCGCAGGCTCCGACCAGCGCAAATACCGCAACAGCAGCACCAAGCCCCAGCCCAAGCAGCACAGCGACTGCGACTGCGTCGCCAACCGTGGCACCAAGCCCGAGCAGCCTGCCAACCGAAGCGGCCACAGCGACCGTAGCGGCCACCGACACGCCCGCGCCCGATGCTGTGGTAAATAACAGCACGCTTACGCTGCGCAAGGGGCCAGGCACGGCCTACCCGGCAGTGGCAACCTACCCACAAAACACAGCGCTCGAAATTACCGGCAAGAACACTGCTGGCACCTGGCTCAATGTTCAAGGGCCAGATGGAAACTCAGGCTGGATGCTCACACAATACCTTACGGTGAATATCGACCTGGCGACTGTGCCGGTAGTTAATGCCCCGCCGCCGCCCACCGCTATACCCACCGCCCGACCACGCCCAACTGCAGCGCCACGGCCACAGCCTACGGCTGCGCCCGCGCCAGTGCCCACCAATCCGCCACCGCCGGAGCCGACCAGCCCGCCGCCGCCCACACCTGATTCACCAACAGCAACTGAGAAACCACGAAACAATCCGAAACCACAACCAACACGCACACCTAAACCACCACCTCAGTAATGAGGCTGTTAGAATATTTATAAAAGGTTAAAAAAGCCTCTACTAACACAGGAGATCTCATTATGAAACAGCTCAAAAGTACAAACAAATCTCGATGTGTCTACCGTAAATACGGTTTACTTTTCATTTTACTGTTATTGATGCCTATAGCAACGGTTGCTGCATCATCAAAAAACCAGTATCCTTCCCTAACAACCACGCCAAAGAGGCAACTTTCACATTTTCCTGATGCAAAGTCGAAAAGTCAAGATCCTCCTCCAACCGAACAAATCATTACTGACATGAGTAAAGTAACTATAACAACCCCAGTACGAGGTGTAAGGCCAATGTTTGCACAGTCATCTTCAACGATATCCGATGTTGAAACGGTTTTTTATGATGGTATGGAGAGTAATCCTTGGCCTTACTTCGATACTCCCTGGGGCATTTACTACGGTGCTAAGGAACGATATTGGGATGATGTTTTTTATAATTACAATGATTATTATGGGGGTAATTGGTCGGCCTGGCCAGCAGCAGGAGGCGATGGCGGGAAAATACCACAAAATGGTGATGATAAATATCCAAGTAACACTGACAGCTGGATGATTTATGGACCTTTCAACTTGCGTAACTCACAACAAGCGCTCTGGGCTTTTTATATATGGAGAGAAATTGCGCAGGGCGACAGATTATTTTTTGGCTACTCACTTGACGGCATCAATTTCCAGGGATGGAACGTAACTAATACGGATACCTTTTGGCGCCTCTTCACTATTAATATGAATAGCCTCATCAACCAACCAAATATATGGGTTGGCTGGCACTTTGTGAGTGATGACAGTGGGAGCGGGCGCGGGCCATACATAGATGATATTTTTATCCTACGCGAAATTGCAGCATCGCCTACCGGTTCACGTGTTTCAATACCCATGGCAACATTATCCTACTCAACACCGCCAAATAATACCGATCCATGCGCTTTATATGAACCTAATAATGGCATCTCCACAGCTAAACCCTTCGGCAACTCAGGCTATACAATAGTTGCAACAGCTTGCTCTGGTGATACCAACGACTTTTATTTCTTCAACGTTAATACCGCAGGTAACGTACAAATAACACTTAACCTTCCAGCATCTCTCTATAAGAACGGATCACTAAACGTACTGAAAGATGGTGTAGAAACCCCTAGAGGTTGCTACAAAGCGCCACCCGTCCAAGGCCGTAGTGGAGCACCAGTACCAATTACAGCTACCTGTAGTGTAACACCTGGCAAGTATTATCTATGGCTAGATAATCTTGGGACTGGCAGCCCTACAGATAAATATTCTTTACAGGTTTTCTATCCATAAAAACCCTCGAAATTTATTCTCCATCCTTGGCGGTATTACTCATAGTAATGCCGCCGCTTTATTTCATCATATCTTGATCAATATCCTCGTTATTCTGTGGTATGCTGAATTGCGCACGTACTCGCACGATGAGGAGAGTGACGCGTGAAACAGCTCATTCGATATACAATGCTGGTGCTGCTGGCACTTTTGCTGGCCCTACCAGCGATTGCCCTGGCACAGGGGCGCATCGTCATTGACGATACCACAGGCGGCATAAACCAGAACAGCGTCCGCAGTGCCGCGCAGAGCCTGGCAGGCAAAGGCGCGACCGTGGTTGTGCTGGTAACCGACCAGACTGGCAGCGACCCGCAAGCATACGCCAGCCAGAAACTCCAATCAAATGGCATTCAGGCCAGCCCGCTCGATCCCAGCGCCATCATTTACCTGGTAGCGCTCGACCAGCGCAATGTGTTCATCTACTACGGTGCCGACTGGAACGCTACGCTTGGCCCGACCTACCAGAACATCGCCAACAACGACATGATTCCGCAGATGGCGCGCGGCAACATTACCGATGGGCTGGTCGCAGGCATCAATAGCACCGTTCAAGCGATCGACAACCCACCGGGCGCGCCGATTAGCCTGGTGCCGATCGCCATTGCCATTGTTGTGATAGCACTGCTGGTCATTGGCGTGCCGCTGCTTCTGCGCAGCCTGAGCAAACGCCGTGCGGCGACGCAAGCGCTGGCCCAGGCCCGCCAGGCTGCCGACGAGGCGCGCAAACGCGCGGGCGCGGCGATCGCCGATTTCGGGCAGCTGCTCAACACCGCCCGCGCCAAAGCCCAGTACGATACGCTTTCATATACGCCAGCCGATGTTGCCCAGATCGGCGAGTGGCAGAACAACGCCGAGCAGCTTTTCGGCAAAGCCCAGGAACAATTCGATGGGGCGAGCGAAGCACTGAGCGCCACCAGCACGCCCTCGCCAGAACAGTATGCGCAAGCGACGCAGCGCTATACTGCTATCGAACAGCAGGTAGCAGCGGCCCGCGCATCGCTAGAGCAAGCCGAACAGCGCCGTACTGAGCTTGATCAGCTGAATGCCAGCGCACCAGGTGAGATCGATCGCCCAAAAAAAGCACTGGCTGACGCCGCCGCGCAACTCGACGCACTTGGCCCCGAAATCCCCAACGCGCAGGCCATCCTGCGGACGCTGGGGGACATGGTGGCGCGCGCCGAGGGGCTGCTGGCCGATCATCGCGCCGCCGAAGCCATTGCGGCTGCTGGGGCGGCGTCAGCCAACATCGACGAATTAGTGCGAACACTTGCGCGCTACAGCGATATGCGCGAAGGGATTTCGGCGGGCCGCGCGGCGGCTGAGAAAGTGGCCAGCCAGGGCTACCGCATCGAGCATGGGATCGCAGCGTTTGACCGCGCCGAAACGCTACTCCACCAGGCGGCGACCGCCTTAGAACACGACAGTGCTACCGCACGCGAGCTGCTCGATCAGGCCGAGGCGACCCGCGCCGAAGGTGTTGCACGCGGCGGTGGGATGCCTGCGCTACAACGTGCAAACGCCCAACGTCTACCTACCATCCAGGCTGCGGCCACCGATACAAACGAATATATTGGGCAGGGGCGCGCAGCTTTCACAACAGTGAACGAGTTTGCCGAAACCACCTGGACCGATATTCGTGGCAATGGAAGCGAAGCCGAAGCTGCAGCGCACGATGCCAGCCAGCTGATTGCGCGTGCTACCGAGCGAAATACGATGGAGCAGCAAGATTTCGCCGGTGCCCAGGCCGACCTCAATGCCGCCGAGGAGCGGCTCGGTTTTGCGCGCACCCTCGTCGATACAATCCTCCAACGCCTGAAAGATCTGCAAGCCGCGCGTGATGCCGCCCGCGCCGAGATCAATGCCGCCCAAACCGATATTGACGCGGGCTGGCAATTTGTGCACGCCAATGACCCCGATGTTGGCAAGAATCCCGAGACCAATCTTCAGAAGGCAGGTACGCTGCTTGCCCAGGCCACTGCCGAAATTCAGCAGCCGCGCCCCAACTGGCTGATGATTGTGAAGCAAGCGCTTGAGGCCAACCGCCTCGCCGACCAGGCCATCGCTAACGCTCGCAGCGAGGTCGAGGCAATGAATGCCCTGCGCGAACAAGCGCAACGAGCGCAGCAGCTCGCTACGGGCGAGGTACAAAAAATTGCCCAATTTGTAGGGCTGCACGAGCAGGCGTTACCCGGCGACGCACCCGAGCAGCTTGATGCGCTACAGCGAGAGCTACAGCAGGCAACCACCCTCCACCAGGCGGCCCAGGTACACGAAGAAACCGCCCGCGCCAACGACTTGCGGAATGCGGTGACAGGGTACACTACCGTTGAGCAACACGCCGAACAACTATACACGAATCTGTACGCTGCCTTCCAGCGTAGTGAGCAGTTACGCACAACCCTCGCGCGCGAAGTAAACGCTGCCGAAAGCGCCTTAGCACAGGCAGTTCAGCAATATAATGCCTATGCTAGCTATTTCGCCTCTACCGATATTGCTAATCTCATCCATTCCGCACAGGCCGCACTCGATGCTATTGGCAACCCGCGTACCGAAAACCGACTGCAAGAGGCAGTGCGTAATGCCCAACAAGCCCGCACCAATGCTGAATACGCCAACCAGCTATTGAACGAACAGATTAGCCGCTTGCGCAATGCACAGGCTCGCCAGCGCCTCGACGATGTGCTAACCGGCGCAATGATCGGCTCGGCACTGGGTGGGCGCGGTGGGCATGGTGGTCGGCATCGGGGCGGCTGGAGTGACGGCGGTGGCCGGAGTGGCGGTGGCGGTGGCTGGAGCAGTGGCGGTGGCTGGAGCAGTGGCGGTGGCAGCTTCGGCGGCTGGGGTGGTGGTAGCGGCGGCGGCTGGGGTGGCGGTGGTGGCGGCGGTGGGGGATGGGGCGGCGGCGGTGGCAGTGGAAATGGCTGGTAACATTCTTATCAAACAAACGGCCGCGACTTTCGTCGCGGCCACTGTTTATCTCTGCATCAGGCGACGATGCGCTACCGACCCCGTGACCGAGCTTCCCAGGGCATAACAGTGTCGCCTGGCTTGGCCGGAGTAGCCGGTGCTCGCACAAGCAATTGCGGGCTATATTGAAAGAAAGCGCCATGCTCTTTACAATAAAACAGCTCGCGTTCCTGTGAAAGCTTCGCGCCGCACTCCGGGCAAGTAAACTCTTCGACATACAGCTCGCGCTTGAACATATGCACGCTCCTCTTTCTCGAACAAAAAACCCGCCTCATAGACGAGGCAGGCTTCGGTTGCCTGAAGTTCCGGCTCACATTGCCGACTGATTGTGTCATTGATGATACCATTTTTTCACTGCAATGTAAAGCACTATGAAATATGTACAAAATTCTGCTACTTACCTACCCACAACCTACATCGAATGATGTATAATAGCCTCAAGCTTGCCCCCATAGCAGTATCTCAATGAGCAACGCGACAAGGTTGGTAGCAATACACCCGTTCGCGAGAATAGTTCTGAGACATACCAGAAGGCCATAGCGCCACAATTGGACACAGACAAATGGCGGGAACAGAGGTCAGTGAAGACCTCGAAAGGAGAACATCGATGCTCCACACTTCCGTCCAACATCTGCTGGAACAAGCCATCGATTCACCCGTAAAGTTACACATCTGCCTGTTGTTCTGCGAAGAGCCACACCTCCAGGGTACCGCAACGCAGCTCGCAAACCGGATGTACCGCGATATTTGGAGCGTGCGTGAAGCGCTGCATGAGCTTACTGAAGATGGGATTTTAGCCGCACATGCCGCTACTACCGGCGAGCCAGTGTATTGTTATCACCCACGCGCCGAACGTATGCCAGCGCTGTGTCGCCTGATCCAGAGCTACAACGAGCCTTTCGAGCGTGATGATATTCAGCGCCTGATTCGCGATAATGCAAGCTATGCGCGCTGCCGCCGCACGAACATCCATCACGCTGGCATTGATCTCGCGGTTGTGTAAGTTGCCTACCAGCAAGCAACTCCAACGGCGAACACATCTTGCATCTATTCCCAAACGCGATCACCAGAGGTGGGGCTGGTCGCGTTTTATTGTGAGCGACACCTCATCCATTAGGCGGGAACGAATCGTAGCTAATGTGTAACGCTGGCATCATTTGTGCGACTATATGCTGTGCATATGAGCTAGCAGGTCATGGCTAAGGAGCTTTAAAGTATGTTCAACGCATTTCGCAAAAAATACGACCGCACGACGCCAGAAGTGCAGAATCGCGTACCGCCCGGCCAATACTTAACCGAAAAGTTTCCAGTGCTCCATTATGGTAATGTTCCTCACTATCGCGATCTTGCGAACACCTGGGATCTGCGCGTATGGGGTGAACTCGAAAACCCGGCACGCTTTTCGTTCGAGGAATTTCGCGCTTTACCCACTATTCGTATCGTAACCGATATTCACTGCGTAACCCGCTGGAGTAAGCTCGATACCGTATGGGAGGGTGTGCAATTCAAAGAATTTCTCAAGCATATTCCACCGCTCAAGCCAAGTGCGAAGTTCGTGCTATTCCATTGCGAGCAAGGCTTTACAGCCAATGTGCCGCTTGATATTATGCTTGAAGACGAGGCAATGCTGGCCTATAAATACGATGGGCAAGAGCTGACACCTGATCATGGCTACCCGCTGCGGTCGTTTGTGCCGAAGAAGTATTTTTGGAAGAGCGCAAAGTGGCTGCGCGGTATTGAATTTCTCAGTGAAGATCAGCTCGGCTTCTGGGAACGCTACGGCTACAATAACAACGCCGATCCCTGGCTGGAAGAGCGCTATTCAGACGAATGATGACGGCTGCATGTGGCGTGATCGGATGCGGGACGAGTGCTCGCCCATCCGCTACATGCGCTATGTGTGCCGATGATGGAATGGCCCACGACATTAGAAGAAGCCGTAGCAGTTCAGCTCCACCTGCGCCCACAAGTTGTCACCCGCGACGACTTTGGCAGCATTCGCACTGTGGCAGGGGTCGATGCAGGCTATGAAGCCGACCCCAACGCACCAGAAGGGTATGGGATCGCGCGTGCGGCGATTGTTGTGCTCGATTTCCCTTCGCTGCAACCCCGCGATTATGCGATTGCGAAACATCCCACTGCCTTCCCATACGTACCAGGGTTTCTCTCATTCCGCGAGACGCCTGCTGTGATGCTTGCCCTCGATCAGCTGCGTGTGCAGCCCGATTTGCTGATCTGTGATGGGCAGGGTATTGCCCACCCGCGCCGGTTCGGGATCGCCTGTCACATTGGGCTGCTGGCAAACTTGCCCACAATCGGTTGCGCTAAATCACTGCTCACCGGGCATCACGGCCCGCTGCCCGACGAGCGCGGCGCAATGGTACCGCTGATGCACCGTGGCGAACAAATCGGGGTGGCGCTACGTTCGCGCGCTGGCACGAAGCCGCTCTACATTTCTGCTGGTCACCGTATTAGCCTGGGAAGCGCAATTCAGTATGTAATGGCATGCCTCACCAAATATCGCCTGCCCGAAACGACCCGCGCCGCCGATGGCCTGGCTTCGCATGGTCGTATTCCTCAGCTCATACAGCCCTAACAATCCTGATCGCCTCTTTCGCACCAGATTCAAACCGCATAACCTATCGCCCCAAAGTTCCTTTCCGCTGCCATACTCGTAATCTATAAGCGTTATGGCAAACAGATATAGGCGCTCAGGGGCGAACGCAGACGTGGGGCAGCCTGGCTACTCCGGCCGTTACTGCCCAGTGGCACAAAAGTACGATAGATTGTGGTAGGTGGCGGTGTAACAGTGACGGAGTAGGGTATTCCACTATTAGCTGCCCCGCCCACCGCCACCACACCTATTGGCCCAGTTGTTGCGCCAGCTGGCACCACTGCGCGCATCTGTGTCGTTGAATCGACCGTAAGCTGGCTAGCTGGCTGCCCATTAAAGGCTACTTCAGCGACATCGAGAAACCCATTCCCTTGAATTGTCACCTCAGTGCCAGTTGGCCCGAAGGTTGGGCTGAAGCTACTGATCTGCGGCGGCGGGGCCAACACCTGCCGTACCACTAGCTGCGGCGCATGCACAGTGTCTTCGCGCGCGGCATATTCCACTTTGTCCGACGATTTGGGCTTGAGGGCGAAACTATACACGCCATTGCCCGTAATCGCCACTGTGACATCGAACTCGACCCAGGTGCCAATTGGCGCGCTGCCGATGGTGCTGATCGGCGTACCGTTGAGCACAGGCGCATTATTCTGGTTCAGTGCTGTTTCTTCCCAGGCGGCGTTGCTACCCTGGTATGTATTGGGCACAGCGTACAGCGCGCCGCCTTTATCGGTACCATTTTGTACATACAGGCGCAGGGTTGCGCTGCGCAGCTCACGGCTGAGGCCCGCAACATTGAAGCGCAGGTACGATGTGTAGATCGGGCCGTTATTATCTTTATCGAGCAGCAGGCGCTGGGCCGTACCGTAGTTTGTCGCTGGGTTCGCCGCGTCGGTGTAGCTGTCGGCAGTGGGTATGAACAGTAACGGCGCGGCGCTGGTGGGGGCGAGCGCGAAATCGGTGATGGTGTAAGCACCAAGCGTGACCACCGCACTCTGCGATGCACCAATATAGCCATTCATTGCAACCGTAACGGTATGCGTTCCAGGCGGAGTGTTATCAAGCTGGTAGCGGCCAAGCGCGTCGGTGGTTGCGCTCTCCGCGCCGCCACTATAGGTGACCGTTGCGCCGACAATCGGCTCGTTGGTGATGCTATTACGCACTTCACCTGCAATGTAGGTTGGTTTGGGCGTTAGTGTTAGATCGAGCGTGACCGTGCCATTTGGCGGCAAATCGACGAGTTGCTCGCTGCTCTGATAGCCAGTTGCGGCGACCGCAATCGCACGGCTGCCCGATTCAATGCCGTTAATCGTGTAGCTGCCATCAATATTGGTGGTGACTAAGCCGCCAATATAGGTAATTGTTGCGCCAACGATTGGCATGCCACTGCCTTGCTGGGTGACGGTGCCATGAAGCGTGGCGGGCGGCGCTAATGTGAAATCAAGCGTCGCCGCACCACCGCCCTGTGCATACAGCGCCGATGATGCGGTGGCATAGCCGGGGGCCGCCACGCGCACAACATGTTCACCCACGAGCACACCGTTCAGCGTATAGCTGCCATCGGCAGCGGTTGTTGTGCTCCCGCCGCTGTAGCTCACGGTAGCGCCACTCACGCCCTGCCCGCCCGCTTTGTCGGTCACGCGCCCACTTATGCTGCCAGGCATAAGCTGCCCAGCGGTATCAATGCGCAGCCAATTAGCAACGGAAGGCACGCCATTCGCATCTTTAATGATGAGCATATAGTAGCCAGGTGGTGCAATATTCCCATTCGCTGGCGCAGTGACACTCAAGCCGCTCGCCGTTTTGCTGAATGTGAGCGGCACGTAGCGCTGGTTCATATCGAAGGCGTGGGTTACTGCCGATGGGCGAATCAGCGCAACCGATTCGATTGTTGCCGCATTGGGTGTTTCAATCGTAAATGTGGTGCCATATGCGGCCAGATCGGGGGCGGAAGTTATCGTTGGGCGCGTGCCCTTGAACAGGTAGGGCGGCGAGTAGATTTGGGCATGCAGCCGACCGTCGGCTTCGCCCCCGGCTGTGAGTATGCGCCCATCGGGCAAAAGCAGCGCCGAGGAATGATACATCCGCGCCTCAGTCATTGGTGCTACAGTACTCCATTGCGTGGTGATCGGATTCCAGATCTCGCCCTCAAGCACCGCCAATCCATCGCTATCGGCCTGGCGCGTACCACCCACCGCCATCACTTGCCCATCGGCCAGCAACACCAGATTGTGGCGGCGGCGCGGGAAGGACATTGAGTTGATCAACTTCCACTGCGGAGCAGCAGTTGTACCGCTCAGGTCAATCGTCGCCGCACTGGCAAAGGCCGGGTCGCCGCCGCCTGCGCGCAAGATTTTGCCCGGGGCATACATCACCGCCGACTCAGCATAGGCATCGCTACCAAAGGTATTGAGCGGGCCACTCGTCCACGTTTGAGTAGCAGTATTCAGGAAATAAGTCTGGTTAAAGGTTCCAGCTTCATACAGCCGTCCATCGGGCAGCACGAATGTCAGTGGATACAGGCCCTGCTGCCGATTCGCTGCTGTCAGCTGTGTCCAGCTATTCGTCTGCGGATCGTAGATTTCGGGAATCGTTGCGCGCGTGCCATCGGGTCGGTCGCCTGAGGTAGCCAGCACTCGCCCATCGGGTAAGGTGGTAGCAGTGGGGTACCAGCGGTCGTAGGCCATCGACGCGCCCTGTGTCCAGCTATTGGTATATGGGTCAAACAGCGCATTCACGGCAATGCCATTATGGGTGGAGCCATTCTGCCCGCCGATTACCATCACGCGGCCATCGGCCAGGGTTACCTGGCCTGCACAGTGCAGGTCGCCAAACAGCGCCGGAGTCAATATGAACGTGCCGGTCGCTGGGTTCCACACCCGCGCACTATCGCCCGTCGACCAGACAAGAATATTGCCGTTGTGCATCAGCACCATATGCTTGCCCTGGATGCCCCAATTCAGCACTGCGCCCCACTCACCAACCTGATCGGGCGTCTGAGCGAGCGCGGGCAGGCTGGGCAAAGGCAACATGAGGCCAAGCACCAACACCAGCAGCAAAGCGTGGCGTACAGGGTTTGTGCGAAAACGTCGTAGCATAGTGTTCCTCAATCGCTATATAACCGGGACACAAGAACGGCGCGGGCCAACCAACGACACAACGCGCAGCAGATGAGCAGCCAGGCTCACAGGTATCATTCGGTACGAGTACGGGCATACAAACGGGCCGCGGTGCGGCGCGTATACATACACCGCGAGCGGAACGCCGACGATACCAACAATCAATCAGCGATAACCCGTCGTTCGCGCAGGGTTAGCGGAAGCGCAGCGGCAGATATGGGGGAGTACTGACAGCCGCCCATAGCGGGCAGCATTTATTGGTCAGCGTTATTGGGGGGAGTGCGCCCGAAGAAGACCTGTACTGGCGAACCAACCGCTAGCACCGTTGAATAGGGCTGCATCTTGCCCAGCAGCGCCCATTCGGGGCCATACACGCTCGCCCAATCAAGCTCGACGCGATACGACTGAAGCGGATAGATCTGCCAGAAGGGATGGCGCACCTCGTAGCGCAGCAGCTTGCCGCGATGAGTGAGGCCGTAGCCCCACTGATGTTCTTTGAAGAAATGCTCGGCGCTGGTTTCGGGCGGCAGGATGGGTGGGCGTGCGCCGGTAGCACTAATTGTGTGCGTTTTGCCTGCCCAGCGCAGCCGGTGCTCAATCATCACTCGGTCGGGCAAAGCGTGGGTCGTGCTATGCAGCGGCGCAGCGCGATAGGGTTCGTTGTATAGCGTGCGCGCCACCCAGCTTACCAGGCGTTGCGGCACAAATTCGCGCACAAACATCACGCCGCGCTCGGTGCCACGCCGCACATAGAAGCGCAGATTCAGCTCGGCGAAATTGCGGAAGCCCGGCCAGGGGATGCCCAGCACACGCGTATCGAGGAAATCGAAGGCGACCAGGCTCACAAATGCCTGCCCATCGCGCGTATCGAGTGCCAGCCCAGGCGGCAGGCGCGGCATAAGCAGCTCGGGCGGCACAGCATAGGTGAGCAGGAACAGATTCGACCAGCGTGCCGACAAGAAAGGTAGCGCCATAGCGGTCTCATTTCTGGCAGCAATACGAAGACCGCCCTATTATAGCGCAGGTGGAACACCGGCTACGGTGCATCGCCCCAGCGGTACACCACCTGTGGCGGGCGATTAGCCAACGACACCCGTAGCTCGGTCGCTTGCCAGGCCGCACCCTGATCGCGGCGGAGCGCCTGGTACGCTTCTTCGCTGCACATCAATCCAAACCGCCGGGCACGCAGGGCCAGTTGCTGCAAGCCTACAGCTTGCTCCACCGGCGCGCCAACCACACAGAAGCCTAACCCTGGCAACGCTGTAGCGAGCGCATAGCCGCCCGCCAGTGCCAGCGCTAGCGCGCCGCCGCTGGTCGATTCAGCGCGCCACCCCTGCTCAATCTGCTCCGCAGCTGCCAGCGCATCGCGCAGCACATCGGGTAAAGCACGCTCATCAAACGCACCAAACACCAGCATCACCCCATCACCACAGGGCTGAAGCAAAGCGCCGTAATGTTGTGCCGCTGTATGAACCACTGCGGCCAGGGTCTGCCAGGCTTGCATTCCAGTACGCCGAACACCTTGCTCCCAGGCTGGCGCGCGCACTGGCGCACTAATCAGCAATACCGCCACACGCCGCGATTGCCCTTGCGTCAGTAGCTCGCCGCCCAACAGCGATTGCACTGCCTCTAGCGGTAGCGGCGCTGGCAGGGCGTCGCGCATGCGCTGACCCACCAGGCGCTCGTGCAGTAGCATATTGATGGCACGGGCCAGCTCGCCCCAGGCGCCGCTTGGTACTTCCACCTTCTCAACCTGCTGCTCATCGGCAATGCGGCGGGCTAGTTCCTGCGCGCGGCGATCGCGCACATCGAGCGCACGAAGCAGCAGTAGCACTAGCGGAAGCAACGCCGCCGCCGCCAGCTGGCCCGACCATATTAGCAACACAGCGGCAATGCCTAGGATGATGAGCACACCAATGGAACGAAGCTGTAACGAGAATCCCAGTAGTGAGCGTTTTTGTGCATCCATATGATTGCGTACTATCCTTGTGTAATGGGGTAAGAGAATAGCACGCAAATGGGGTTGCTACCGAGATTAGGAGATTACGAGTGTGTGACAGGGGAGAGCACGGTATCTGAAAGCCTATCAAAACCCAGATATACAAATTGCCATATATTCAGAATAAGCGGCGTCAAGCGGATAGATGGGCATCTTCGCGCAGAATATAGCCAACGCCGCGTACTGTATGGATCAGGCGCGGCTCACCTGCAGCTTCCAGCTTCTGGCGCAAATAGCGCACATACACCTCAATGATGTTACTTTCACCACCGAAGTCGTAACCCCACACTCGGTCGTAAATGACCTCGCGCGTAAGTACCTGCTGTGGGTGATGCATAAACAGCTCAAGCAGCTCGTATTCCTTGGCGGTTAGCTCAACGCGCCGCTGGCCGATCTGGGTTTCGTGCGCAGCGGTATCCATCATAAGCACGCCATAGCGCAGCACCACTGGTTGCTCATCGCGCTGGCGGCGGCGCAGCTGCACACGAATACGCGCCAATAATTCTTCAAAGGCGAACGGTTTCACCAGGTAGTCGTCGGCTCCAGCTTCTAACCCTGCCACCCGATCAGGCACTGCATCGCGCGCAGTGAGCATAATAATCGGCACATCCGAAGCCGAGCGCAGACGCCGCGCAACTTCCAGTCCATCCACACCCGGCAGCATAATATCAAGCACAACCAGATCTGGCGGGCGCTCGCGGGCCGCGGCTAATGCGGCCGTACCTGTACTAGCAATCTCAACCGAGAAGCCCTCGAATGCGAGGCCACGGCGCAGGTAGCCAGCGATCTCGTTTTCATCTTCAACTATGAGAATATGTGACATAGGCAATCGTAGCAGCGCGCAGAATCCTGTTCTTCCGCATTGTAGCAGCCTACGGTGCAGCGCGCAACCGCCAGGAATCGAAACGGCCAGGTAGCCTACGCTGCCTGACCGATCCGATAACCACACCCTTCCTTCGGACTACAATATAGCGTATGTTGGTGAATGCTTAATGATCAGATCATAATATTTGATAAATTGTTGTTCACAGAACGACAAGCATGCGCTCGCCGCGTAGTATAATCGCGCATATATGGCGATGTTCAATCACATTGAGCCAGGCAGAGGAGCAAACGCCGCAATGCAGTTTAACGGCCAGGTTGCAATTGTTACCGGGGCATCGCGGGGGATTGGGCGCGCGATTGCGACTGAATTGGCACGGCAAGGCGCGCGGGTGCTGGTGAACTACCAATCGAATGCAACCGCCGCCGAGGCAGTTGTAGCCGACATTACTGCCGCCGGGGGCAGCGCTATGATGCACGCCGCCGATGTTGCCAACGAAGCTGCGGTTGCAGGAATGATTGAGGCGGCCCTGGCACAGTGGGGCCAGATCGATATGCTGGTGAACAACGCTGGCATCACCGCCGATGCGCCCATGATGCGCTTGAAGCCCGAACAATGGCGCGCGGTTATCGACACGAACCTCACTGGCGTATTTCTCTGCTGCCGCGCCGTGCTTGCTCCGATGCGCGCGCGCAGCTATGGCCGCATTGTGAATATCGGCTCATTGGCCGGGCTGGCGGGGAATGTTGGGCAGGCTAATTATGCAGCGGCTAAGGCCGGGCTGGTGGGCCTTACCCGCGCGCTGGCCCGCGAGGTTGCGCGCGATGGTATTACGGCAAATGTGGTCGCCCCGGGCTATATCGAAACCGAGTTGCTGGGTTCAATTCCTACTGCGCTGCGCCAGTGGGCCACCGATGCAATTGCTATGCACCGGTTTGGCACGCCAGAAGAAGTCGCCCCGGCTGTGGCATTTCTGCTTTCCCCGCAAGCCTCCTATATCACCGGGCATGTGCTGGCAATAGATGGCGGCTGGGTGATGCCATAACTGTCACCTTTTCGTAGGTTTTAGGCAGCAGCACCTGTGCCAATAGCGTCTATAGCGCAGTTTTCTCAGCTAGCACAATCAACCAGGTGATGCCTTTTCGGTAGGTATCGGCATCATCGCGCATATGCAATATATGCATACCAACCGCATCGAGGCGTTGAGTTAGCGCATCGCGGCTCAATGGCGTAAACAGCCGCCCATCGGCCTCACGCATTGCACTTCCCTGGCTCGAACGCACTGAAAACAACAGCCGCCCACCAGGCTGCAACACCCGGGCCAGGTTATGAAAAGCAGCGGGCAATTCTGGCGCAGGCAAGTGCATCAATGTGGCGCAACAAAGAATATTTGCATAGCTGCTATCTGCAATGCCCACCAGCTCAGGCAGATACTCCGCGCGTACATCAATGTTTGGGTAGGCCAGGCGCGCCTCTGCTAACATTGCTGGCGACACATCGTAACCAACTGTTGGGAAGTCTTGCTGGTTGAGCCACGCTACATCGCGCCCGCTACCACAGCCAATATCGGCGGTGGGCTGGCCGGTGCGAAAGGCAGCATAGGCAAACTGGCGAAGTTCAGAGGGCAAGATTAGCCGATACTGTGCACAATAGAGTGCGGCAGCGTTCTCATACGCCGCGATTGTTTCTGCATCCATACTGCCCCTACATACTAACAGGGAACGACCCAAGGCCACCGAGCGCAGCGGGTAAGCGCAGGTAGCGCTCGTGGTAGTGCTGCTGATAAAACATAGCGCGCTCCGGGTCGGGCGTAACCACGCGGCGGCGCAGCCTGAGATGCGCGGTTGCAGCTTCGATCGTATTGTAGACTCCCGCAGCCAGGCCACCCAACAATGCTGCGCCTAGCGCAACACTTTCGGGCAAATCAAGCACATAGAGCGGCTGACCCAGCACATCGGCCTTAATCTGTACCCATACATCGGCACGCGTGCCGCCACCGATCGCCCGCACCTCGCGCGCGCGCTGAGCCACACTACGCTCAATCAGCTCAAGGTTTGCCCGCCACTCACAAGCCAGGCCCTCTACCACAGCGCGGGCCAATTCGGGCGGGCCAGCATCGGCGGTGAGGCCAACCCATCCACCACGGTCGGCGGGTGCCAGGCGCGGCAGAAATAGCACGCCGCCCGCGCCTGGCGCAGCCTGGGCTGCCGCCTGCATCAACGCGGCGGCACTACCCATAGCCAGGGCACGCGCAGCCCACTCAACCGAGCCGCCCGCATTGCGGATGCCTTTCGATGTATAGAACCGACCTGGGACAACATGCGCCCCAAGCGAGCTGACGATGGTTTCGGGCAGGGTAGGCGGCAAAGCGTGAAGTGCGAGGAATGCTGGCTCAGCCGTACCCATTGAATCGAGCGCCACTCCTTCGTCGTATACACCCGCCGCCAGTGCACCACAGCTATGGTCGTGGCCGCCGCAACTCACCACAGCATCGGTAGGCAGGCCAGTTGCTGCCGCAGCGGTTGCGTTGATATAGCCCAATGGCACACCAGCTGGCACCAGCGGCGGCAACAGCGTGGCGCGCAGCTCTGCCGCTGCCACCACAGTGCTCGACCATTCCACATGCGCAAGATCGAGGAGCATCGTGCGTGAGGCCAGCGAAGGGCTGGTTGCTTGCACGCCACACAGCCGAAACGCGATATAATCGGAGACATGCAGCCAGCACGCAGCTGTAGCATACGCATCCGGCAGAAAATTGCGCAACCATTGCAGCTTAAAGACGCTGAAAATTGGGCTGGGGCGGTTGCCAACCACCGCACGAAAACGCTCAGTACCAAAATGTTCCAGCCAGGCGCGATAGAACACATCGCTACGGCTATCATTCCATGAGATAATCGAGTGCAGCGCGCGCCCGTCCGCACCAACAAGCAGCCCGGCCTCGGCCATACTCGCCACAGCAACACCGCGCACGCGGCTGGGCGCAACCTGGGCTACTACCTGCCGAATAAGCCCGACGATTACCTGCCACAACGCCTCAGGAGGATGTTCCACCCAACCAGGCCGGGGCCGCTCAATAGGCGTAGGCGCGCTGGCAGATGCGCACAGGCCACCAGCCAGATCGAACGCCAGCACCTTGCAGTTGGTTGTACCAACATCAATACCCAGTACGATCGCGTCGCCAGACACGCTTCATTCTCCGCTGCTTCCCTATGGGCGGCGAATAACAATCACTGGTCGTGCAACTTCGCCCGCCAGAATATTCAGCACCAGGCTCACAACCGAAATAATCAGGCTGCCCAGCACGGCTGCCCCAAAGCTGGTGACCGTAAACTGAACACCCAGGCTGGCAGCAATCTGCGCCGTGAGGAGTAGCAATAGCGCGTTAATTATCACCGAGAATAAGCCTAACGAAAGAATAATTAGTGGGCATGTGAGCAACGTCAGGAGTGGGCGCAACGCAATATTCACTAACCCAAACAGCGCTGCTACAATCCCCAGCTGCCAACCCGGCCCCACAAACTCGATGCCATCGACCAGATACACCGCCGCGAAGATCGCCAGTGTACTGATCAGCCAGCGCAATATCAGCGAACGCACACGCTGCGCGCGTGTAGCTGGTTGTGGAATTTCCTGCATATGTCGTTCCTCCAAACGAAACTGTGCCACGAAGGGCAGCAAATTGGTATTGCATTCAGGCTATAATAGGTGCGAAGATAGCGCGTGCAAGCAAATACGCTTTAGATGGGAATATAACCCTATAACGATACGCTCTCGTAAGTACACATACATCACTGAACTGTCAATAAACCGTATCATATGCCCACCAATGTTATCGCGTATACTATTTAGGGTGTGGCATCAGCAGCACAATCAGCGGTATAATAGCACGGCCTACCAATGACACAATACCCAAAACCACCAGCGCGCCTTGCATGATTTGCCCCGAGCACGTTCTACATTTATTGAAAAGCTAGACAGATTCGATGACAAACACAATTGATACACCTATAGCAAACTTGCGCCGCCAATTCTTACGCACGGCCGCATTCACTATTTTCATTGCAGCCGTGATTGCCCTGCTGAATTGTCTGGTGCTATTACTCATTTTTCGCAGCGAGGTTATTCTCATTTATGCGGCCATGGTCGTTATCGTTGGGGCTGGTAGTGCGCTCAGCCTACGTTTAATTCGTACGCAATCGCTTGGCCTGGCAGTAACCCCAATTGCCGGGAGTTTTGTGCTGACGGTCATCGGTTCCTGGCTCTTCATTCCAGGATTCTACATTGTTGGCGCGCTTGTGCTCACGATTGTCGTGTTGCTTGTCAGCATCAGCGGCAACCGCACTGTTACACTTTTGATTTCCATCCTGTGTACGCTGTTAGCAATGGTATTGATAGGCTTTCCGCAGCCGATTTTGAGCAGCACAGCGAATACCTCAATCCTCGATATTGCTAAAGTGCTCAGCGCTGGCGCAGTGATGTTAATTATCTGGCTCATCGCCGACCGTTATACCAACTCACAAGAGATCGCTCTTTCCCTGATCGAGCAGCGCGCCGCCGAGGCCGAAACCGCCCGGATTGAGAGCGACACCCGGCGCGACGAGCTGCAAAAGTTGCTCGAACTCGTGCAAACCCTTGAGTTGCCAGTTATTCCAATTGGCAGCAATGTGCTCGCCGCCCCATTGGTAGGGAACCTTGATAGCCGTCGCGTCAATGCTATCCAACGCCGCCTGCTCGATATGGTGTCGAACCAGCGCGCCCATACCGTGGTGCTCGATATTACTGGCATCAGCGTTGTCGATACCGAAGTAGCGCGCGCGCTACTCAATACGGCTCAGGCTGTGCGGCTATTAGGGGCACGAACGTACATTAGTGGTATCAGCGCCAACATCGCGCAAACGCTGGTAAGCCTGGGCGTAGGCTTTAATAATATCCACACGGTGAGCGACCTAGGCCAGGCGCTTGAATTGGCGCAACGCCACGAAGCCGATGGGGCACTTGACAGATAACCCAGCTAACAGTATAGTAGCGACGCAAGAAGAAATAGGTGCCGATATGCTGCGCCGACCGTTTGATATGACTACCACCACTACCATGACCGCGATGACTACCATCGCGGCATCTGTGTATGGGAGGTAACCCGGTCGGTAGACCTAGCAGGCTCAGTGAATTGCGCCCCCTCCTGTAAAGGAAGGGGCGTTTTTAATTGTAGATTGTATCGTGCAGCATGCAGAAACAGCTGCACCGCGGAGGCACTATGTTACTCGAACGCTATCGTGCATTCCTCCCAATGACAGAGCGCACCCCTATGCTGACGCTCAACGAAGGTAACACTCCACTGGTTGCGGCACCGCGCCTGGCGGCAGAACTCGGTGTGCGCGAGCTCTTTCTCAAGTATGAGGGGCTGAACCCGACTGGCTCGTTCAAAGACCGGGGCATGGTTATGGCCGTGGCGAAGGCAATTGAGGCCGGGGCCAGCTCAATCATCTGCGCCTCAACCGGTAACACTTCGGCCAGCGCTGCCGCCTACGCCGCGCGGGCAGGCATTGAGGCAATTGTGGTGGTGCCTGCGGGCAAGATCGCACTAGGCAAGCTCGCACAGGCGATGATGTATGGCGCACGCCTATTGGTGATTGAAGGCAACTTCGACCAGGCGCTGACCACCGTATGCGAGCTGTCCGATCGCTTCCCGGTGACACTGGTGAACTCGGTAAATCCCCACCGCCTTGAAGGCCAAACCACCGCTGCCTACGAGATCTGCGATACGCTGGGCGGCGCGCCAGATGCATTGTGCCTGCCGGTTGGCAACGCAGGCAACATTTCGGCCTATTGGATGGGCTTTAAGCGCTATGCCGATGCGGGAAAAAGTAGCACCTGCCCGAAAATGCTCGGCTTCCAGGCGGCTGGTGCCGCGCCGATTGTTCACGGGCATCCAGTCGAGCATCCCGAAACGGTTGCTACGGCTATTCGTATTGGTAACCCCGCCAGCTGGAAGCTGGCTGTCGCCGCGCGCGATGAGTCGGGCGGGCTGATTGACGCCGTGACCGACGAGCAAATTATTGCGGCGTGGCGCGACCTGGCGCGGCTGGAAGGGGTATTCTGCGAGCCAGCTTCGGCGGCAGGCGTGGCCGGGTTGCGCATGCTCATCGAGCAAGGGCGCACCGAGCGCGATGCACGCTATGTTGCGGTAATCACTGGGCACGGGTTGAAAGACCCGGGCCTGGCTGTAGAACAGTTCGCCAAACCCGAACCGGTTGCTGCCGATATGGCATCGATTGTGAAATGGCTTGGCTGGTAATCGTAACAGTCCGCAGTAGTCAGTGTCGCCTGCTGCCTATCTCAGGAGAAGATCATCATGTCGCGCTTAGTGATGAAATTTGGCGGTACATCGGTTGGAAATGCGGCGGCGATCAGTGCGCTGGCGGCAATCACCCGCGAGCAATTACACACATGGCAGCAGGTAGTTGTGGTGGTATCGGCCATGAGCGGCGTGACCGATATGTTGCTGAATGGCGCGCACAGCGCTGCCAGTGGCGACCAGACAAGCTATAAGGAGATTGGCGCGCGTCTGCGCGAAAAACATGCCGCTGCGCTGGCCGAGCTTGTTCCCAATGCAGCAGCAGCTGTCGCCACCAGCACTGCAATCGAGCAACTCATCGATGAATTTGAGCTGCTATGCCACAGCGTCGGGGTGCTGGGCGAGGCCTCGCCGCGAGCAATCGACGCGATTTCGAGCCTGGGCGAGCGGATGAGTGTGCGCCTGGTCGCCGCCGCACTCAATGCCCATGGCACACGCGCCGAGGCAATTGATGCGACCGAAATCGTTGTGACGACGCCACATTTCGGCACTGCCGTGCCGCTGCAACCCCATACGCGCGAGCACACCCGCGCCCGGCTGCTGCCACTGCTTGAACATGGGGTTGTGCCAGTAGTTACCGGGTTTATCGGCGCTACCGAGCATGGCGCTACCACTACCCTTGGGCGCGGCGGCAGCGACTATAGCGGCGCAATTGTTGGTGCCGCGCTCGATGCCGACGAGGTAGCAATTTACACCGATGTCGATGGGGTGATGACCACCGACCCGCGGCTCTCGCCGGATGCGCGCGTCATCCCCACGATCTCGTTCGCCGAAATGGGTGAATTAGCCTACTTTGGCGCAAAAGTGCTGCACCCACGCACCATTCGCCCGGTCGTTGAGCATGGCATCCCGCTGCGCATTCGCAATACCTTCAACCCGGCGCACCCTGGCACCTTGGTAGTGAGCGAGCCGGTGGCGAATGGCCGCCCGATCAAGGCCGTTACAACCATTAAATCAATGAGCATGATTACCGTCGAAGGACGCGGTATGATCGGCGTGCCAGGCGTGGCCGCGCGCACCTTCGGCGCAGTAGCCAGCGTCGGCGCAAATGTGCTCATGATTTCGCAGGCGTCTTCCGAACAAAGCATCTGCTTCGTTATTCCGCAGAATGTTTCAGCTGCGGTGGTGAAGGCGCTGGAGGAAGGGCTAGCGAGCGAGCTGGCGCGCCGTGATGTCGACCGAATTGCGCCGCGCGAAAGCGTGGTGATTGTGACAGCCGTTGGCGCGGGTATGCGCGAAACGCCTGGCGTCGCCAGCCAGGTATTTAGCGCGCTGGCCGAGCAGAAGATTAATGTCATCGCAATCGCGCAAGGCTCCTCGGAATGCTCAATCAGCGTGGTTGTCTCCAGCGCCGATGCCGACGCAGCTGTGCGCGCCATTCACGCGCTGACGATCTAGGCACACATGCCGTGAAACGCGCAAGCACATGCAACTGCTGCCGATAACAGCAAGGAGGCGAAAACCCATGGATCGTACTTTCTGGCAAGCCTTTCTCACATCGGATGAGCCGGTGCCCGCCGGGCATAGCATAGACGAGCTCACACCCGAGCTACTCGGCTACCTTGGCTCGCCCGAAGCCTGGCTGCGCGACGAGGTCGCCTACCTGGTGCTCGATAGCTGGATCAGCCATGGATTCTACACGCCCGAGCAACTGCGCGAATTACTAACCCAACTGGCCGCCAATCTGCAGAATGGCCTGGGCGAAATCGGCGACGATCGCGTGTTTCTCCGCAGCTTTTCGCTCCTCGTCGCCAACGAGATTCTTGAGCGCGATAACCTGCACCCTTTCCTGAGCGAAGCCGAGCTGCGCGAGTGGCTTGAGCGCGCGCTGCACTACCTGGCTGCCGAGCGCGATTTGCGCGGCTACACCGGCGCACACGGCTGGGCGCACACGGCAGCGCACACCGCCGATACGCTGTGGGTGCTCTCGCGCAGCCGCTACCTCGGCGCCGCCGACCTTGTGCGAATGCTCGACGCGATTGCCGATAAGGTGAGCGCGCCGGTAGCGCAGGTCTATATCTATGGCGAAGATCAACGCCTGGCCAGTGCCGTCATGTCGATGTTGCGCCGCGATCTGCTCGATATGGCCGCGCTGAACGCCTGGCTTGCCCGGCTGGTAGCCCCGGGCAGCACCTTCTGGCGCGCAGGCGACTTTGCCCAGGAAGCAGCGAGCGCACTGCATAATACCAAGCTCTTTCTTCACAGTACCTACTTGCAGCTTTTACTCGGCAGCCGCGTGCCGCACCGCCACCCCAACCGAGCCTATTTCGAGCGCGCCCCCGCCGTGCGCGCTGCGCTGCTGCCCGCCCTGGCCGAGGCCGCGCGCACGCTTGAGCCTATATTTTACCGATCACCATGACGATACAGACATTTTCCACTAATCGCGGCACTGTTGCCGTGCGCCCCGCGTGCGAAGCCGACGCCGAGCGCTACCGAGCATTGCGGCTGCAAGCACTGCACGATCATCCGCAGTTTTTCGGCTCGGACCATGTGAGCAGCGCGGCCCACCCACTGGAATACTGGCAAGAACGTATGCGCCGTAGTGCTGGCGATGAGCATGGGATTACGTACTTAGCTGAAGGAGACGATGCTCTGGTAGGCATGACCACGCTGGTGTGCGATGCCGACGACCCAAAAGATCGCCACACCGGCTTGATTGTTGGTGTATATGTCGCACCAGCGTGGCGCGGCCTGGGCATTGCCGGTACCCTGCTTGAACACTGCATCGCCTGGGCACAACAGCTGGCACTACGGCAAATCAAGCTCGCCGTAACCACCAGCAATACCGCCGCGATTCGCTGCTACGCCCGCCACGGCTTTCGCGTCTATGGCATCGACCCTGAGGCAATCGGGCATGGTGGGCGATATTATGACGAGTTGCTGATGTTCAAACGTTTGTAATGCAAGGAAGGAACGCCATTCATGTCCAAGCGTAAAATCCCGGTCGCCGTTCTGGGCGCAACAGGTGCTGTCGGGCAGCGCATGATTCAGCTGCTCGTGAACCACCCCTGGTTCGAGATTGCCGCGCTCACCGGCTCGGATCGCACGGTGGGCCGCCCCTATGGCGAGCTGGTACGCTGGGTGCTCGATGACGCACCACCCGCCGATATCGCCAGGATGATTGTTCAGCCCAGCGAGCAGGTGGCCGATGTTGCCCTGGCGCTGTCGGCGCTGCCCACCGATGCCGCCAAGACGGTCGAGCCGCTGTGGGCCGAGCGCGTGGCGGTCTGCTCCAACGCTTCAACCTACCGCATGGCCGCAGATGTGCCGCTGCTCATTCCCGAAGTGAACCCCGAGCACCTATCGATGCTGGAGCGGCAGCGTGCCGAGCGCGGCTGGAAGGGTTGCCTGATCACCAACCCAAACTGCTCAACCATCGGGATTGTGATGGCGCTCAAGCCGCTGCACGATGCTTTTGGCATCACCGCACTGCACGCCGCCACGCTCCAGGCGATATCGGGCGCGGGCTACCCGGGTGTCGCCTCACTCGATATTATCGATAACATTATTCCAAACATCGCCAATGGCGGCGAGGAAGACAAGATCGAGACTGAGCCGCTAAAGCTGCTCGGGCAGGCCGTCGAAGGGCGGGTGCAGCAGGCCAACATCGGCATTAGCGCCCAGGTCACGCGCGTGCCGGTCATCGATGGGCACACCGCGCTCCTTTCGATTGCGCTGGCGCACAAAGCGACACCTGAGCAAGCGCTGGCCGTACTGGCGGGCTGGCAGGCACCCGAGCAGGTTCGTGGGCTGCCCACGGCACCAGAACACCCGATTGTCGTGCGCGCCGAGGCCGACCGGCCACAACCACGGCGCGACCGCGACGCCGGGAAGGGCATGAGCGCAGTAGTTGGGCGGGTGCGCGCCTGCAACCTGCACGATCTGCGGATGGTTGTGCTTTCGCACAACACCATCCGTGGCGCGGCGGGGGGCGCGCTGCTCAACGCCGAGCTGCTGGTTTCGACCGGCGTGGTAGCGTAAGCCCTACAATACTTTATTCATGTACCGGGTCATTCATTCACAGGAGGATATTCCCATGACAGACACAATCGTGTTTACACGCGGCGTACCGCCACCCGAGGCATTCCCCACTGATGAGCTTGCGCAGTGCTTCGACGCGGCGCTGCACAACGATACCGCCGTGGTATTGCAATATGGTCAGCAGCCAGGCTACCCTGCGCTACGCCGCCAGCTCGCCGCCGAGTATGGTGTCGCCGAGAACGAAATCTTGATTGGCAACGGCTCGTTGCAGCTGCAAGACCTGGTTTCTGCGACGCTGATTAAACCCGGCGATACCGTGCTGACCGAGCAGCCCAGCTACGACCGGGCAATTACAACCTTCCGCCGCCGGGGCGCAAAAACCATCGGCATTCCGCTCGAAGCCGACGGCATTGACATTGCGCGCCTTGAGGCCGAGGTGAAACGCCAGGTACCGGCATTTCTCTACCTTGTGCCCGATTTCCAGAACCCCGCCGGTGCCACGCTATCGCTTGAAAAACGCCGCGCCGTTGTGGAGCTGGCGACACGCTATGGCTTCTGGGTGATTGAAGACGTGCCCTACCGCAAGCTGCGCTACCAGGGCGAAGACCTGCCGCTGCTGCGCTCGTTCGATGCCAGCCGCATCATAACGATGAGTTCGTTCAGCAAGCTGCTTAGCCCGGGTATGCGCGTCGGCTTTATGCTGGCACCGGCGAGCCTGGTTGCTGCCGTTACACGAATGGGCGAAGACACCTACCTTTCGCCGGTGCTACCCACCCAGGCTGCCGTGGCCGAATACATTCGGCGCGGCTGGATGCAGCCCAACATCGAGCGGCTGAAAGCGCTATACCGGCCCCGCTGGGAACAGATGATCAAGTCGGCCAAAGCGCACCTGAGTGGCGCACAGATATTCGCGCCCGATGGTGGCTTTTTCGTGAGCGTAATGCTGCCCGAGGGTGCCAATACCAGCGCCCTGGTTGAGCGCGCGAAAGACATTGGGCTGGTGCTCACGCCCGGTCAGGCATTCTTCGCCGACCCCGACCAGGGAGCCATGCCCAATGGCGAGCGCTTTGTGCGCCTACCATTCTGCGCCGTCACCCCGGCCCAGATCGATGAGGGTGTGCAGCGGCTTGCACGTTTGCTCTAACCGCCCGCTCAGGCATGAAAGGCTAAAAGTTTTGCTTTAGCCGCGCGCTTTTAGCCTTTCATCGCTCATTGTTCTTGCCGCCGCCAGCATTTTTATCTTGACATCCCCCTTGCAGAGTGCTACCCTTGTACCCGCCGTGGCACTATTTTTTATGCCTGGTAGAAGGGGAGAGGCGTGCGCATCGTCTCGCTGCTGCCAAGCACCACCGAGATTGTCTATGCACTCGGGTTAGGTGCGGCGTTGGTTGGCGTAACCCACGAATGCGATTTCCCAACCGACGCCCGCAGTAAGCCCGTGGTCACACGGAGCTTGCTCGACCATACCGGGGCGACGTCAGAAGAGATTGACCACGCTGTGCGGCGGCAGCTGCGCGATGGCCTGAGCCTGTATGCGCTCGACCAGGCGCAGTTGAAAGCGCTTGCTCCCGAGCTGATTTTGACCCAGGCGCTATGTGAAGTTTGCGCGGTAGCCTATAGCCAGGTTGAACGTGCGGTGCGCGATGTAAGTGCCGAATATGCGAGCCTGGCGCCGCACGTTTTGTCGCTCGAACCGAACAGCCTAGAGGATATTCTGGCAACCGTGCGAACCATTGCGGCAGCAGCAGGCGTGCCCGAGCGCGCCGCGCCGTTACTCGCGGGTTGGCGCGAACGCATTGCGCGTGTACAGGCCAGTGTGGCGCACAGCACGCAGCGGCCGCGCGTGGCCTGCCTCGAATGGCTCGACTCAATTTTTGGCCCGGGGCACTGGCTGCCTGAGCTGATCGAGCTTGCTGGTGGGCAGGCCGGGCTGGGCACCATGCATGCCGATTCGCGGCGGGTGGCCTGGGGGGATGTGATTGCATTCGCGCCTGAAGTAATCATTCTCACCCCCTGCGGCTTCGACCTCGACCATACCATTGCCGAAGCGCAACGGGTGCTGCCGAACCGCCCAGGCTGGGCGGCCCTGCCAGCGGTGCGACACGGGCGGGTATACGCCGTCGATGGAAATGCCTATTTTAGCCGCCCCGGGCCGCGTATTATCGAAAGCTTAGAGCTGATGGCCGAGCTGCTGCACCCTGAATATTGCGCCGGTTATGGCCCGCCAGGTGCGTGGCAGACGATCGATCTGCTAAACATATCGGCGAACGCATAATTATGAGGACTTTCGCCTACTTGTCTATTTGCCTGCGGCAGCACGGTACTTTTTCTTTGTTCTTGGTGATGTTTTGCGCTCCACGCAAAACATCACCAAGAACAAGAAGAATTTGCTTGAGTAAGCGAAAGTCCTAATTATGAGAACCGCGCACTGAGCGTGCCTGCAACAGTACGGTACTCAACCATTTTGGTGTTCCGAATTATGGTGTGATCGAGACACAAGCGATGAAAACGTAACACTCTACAGCAGGCAACAACGCCGACCGCGGCCGTTTTCTCATCGAAGGTATTAACACCGACATAACGGATGGCCCATTGGTAGGGCGGAGGAGTATTGATTCCATGACCGCAGAGCCAACGATTTCCAGCATCCTGCTGGAGCTGGCTAATGAATATACCGGTATCGTTGCCGAGCGCGACGTATTCGAGCGGGTGCTGACGCGCCGCCCGAGCCGTGCGAAAGACCCGTATGCCAGCATCCGCAACCTGTTACGCTACGATTCCCTCGAAACCGGGTGGGTGCGCCTCGGTGGCGGCAAGCTTATTCCACGCCGAGTTGCATTGCAGGATCTGCGCTTTCGGGTGCTGCCAAGCGCCGAAGAAATTGCCAGCGATGTGCTGGCCCGCGCCAAGCTCGAACCGTTTGTACAGCTGCGTATGGCGAACCCAAAGCTGCTCGACGCGCAGGGCCAGCCAATTGCCAGCGCCACAACGCGGCTGCCTGGTAGCACGGGTATCTTCAATTTTGCGGCAGTCGATGCACAAACCCTGAATGGTTGGTATCGCCAACACGATTTTCGCCCTGGCGATAGCATTCTTATCACGATTACGGCAACCGCACCAATAACGCTTCAGCTAGAATATGAGCCAGCGGCGCACTTCCGCGCAAATGATACAGCTGCCCAAGATCATGAGCTGCTGGAAGGGATTGTTGAACAGATTAGCCGCAACCGCTCGACCTTACTACTGGCCGACATGTTGGTACTACCAATTTTCGCCCAGGCACCATGGCGCACTCGCTACCCGGGCCGCCCATGGCAAACCCTGGTTGCGGGCGATCGGCGGCTGCGCTTGCTCGATGATATGTATATTGCGGATCGTAGTTTCCGCCGTCCACTCGATTTCTTAGGTGAAAGCGAAGTGGAGGAGGTGTGGGAGCAAGCCGACCAGGAGCTGCTTGACGCGATCGCGGCGTTTCAGGCCGAGCTGCGCGCCAGCCGATGCGAGGCGGCCGAGCGCGGCGTATGGGATGGAATTGCCCCGCGCGCCTCAACCGGCCAGATCGTCTTTGACATTCGCGCCGGTACGTCGCACGTCATCCAACCCGAAGCAGTGAACACCCTGCTTGACCATAGCGAGGAAATTGAACAGCGGGTCGCGCGTGGCGACTTCGCGGCGATTGAATTAGATGCCGACGACGACGACGAGCTCAACGATATGGAGCTGCTGCCCGAGCTGGAGGGTGCCGATGCGCTCTTCGAAATCGAGGACATTGAAGATATGCAGCAGTTCATGCTCGATAACCCGGCGCTGGTCGAAGCGACCAAGAAGCTTATGGCATCGCTCAGCCCGGCGGAGATGGCCGCGCTGAATGATGCAGAAACACCCGACCAAGTGCAAAGCATCCTCACTAAACACCTGAATACGCTGCTGGGCCGCGCCCCCGAGCTATTCGCCGAGCTGACGCCCGAGCTAACTCCAACCTCCAACGGTCATGACCTGACCTACGACCCCGATCTTCCCGACAGCGCTGAGAGCGGATACAGCACCAGCGAGCTGTTGGCGTTGGACGGGAGCGAGCGCTGGGAAGATGATAATACCGGCGACGACTGGATGAACCCTGATGATGAGGATGAGGGCGAGGATGAAGAAGCGACTAACGAGGCAGCTGAGCGCAGCAATGCGCTGATGGAGCGCTTCTACCTGGCGCAGCTTGAGCAGGGGAAGAGCGAAACCACGGCGGCCAGCCGCACTGGCGACTTGTGGATTTACGCCGATTTCCTTTCAAGCTACTATAGCCGCTCGCTGAATGAAGGCGATTATGCGACGCTCGATGAGTGCCTGTTCTTCTACTACCCACGCAAAGTTCTGAACAATTCGGCGCGCTCGGCCCGCGATATGTGTACCTCGTTCAAGCAGTTTTATACCTTCTTGCGCGCCGAGGGTGTCATTGCCGACGACACGTTTGCCCAGGCAATGTGGCGGCGGCGCGACCAGGCCGCGCGCGTGGTTGAGCTCTACGACGAAATCGATGGCGAGTCGCCGCAATTCGAGCGGCTCTTTGCTCACCTGTTCGCGCCATATACGGCGTAATAGCGCCCCAAGGGTACGCTGCGAGCGGGCTTCTATCATTTGCGCAGAAGCCCGCTCGCACAATCAATCACCCAAATTACGCACTATAGCGCTGTGCCAAAGGCTACAACGCTTGGCCGCGTCGCTCCTGGCACTCAGCCCCACCTACCTCAGCTATTCATTTCCCCACTTATACCAAATCCGATTGAATATGTGTATAGCATGCACCATGCCTGACGCACTACAAAGCCAAACGCCGCGCGTAATACTACTGGCGAATTTGGTGTTATACCGGCTTCGCTTGATTACTTATTTAGAACTTTCGCTTACTTGTTTATTTGCCTGCGGCAACAAGGTACTTTTTCTTTGTTCTTGGTGATATTGTGCGCGGCGCACAACATCACCAAGAAAGAGAAGAATTTGCTTGAGTAAGCGAAAGTCCTATTTTGTTTGTGGTGCGCGACTTTGCCGTGCCGCGCACCACAAAGGGAAATTCTGGGGGCGGCTTGCCGCCCCAGCCCCCACCATTGGGTACCTGCTCTCCCGAATTTGGCATTATTCCCCAAAACTTACCCAAATCTTACGCGCAATTTAGTATTCTCTCAGGGTTCTCTTGGGGTTTTCTTAGCTTCGCCCAGTATTGTTAACACTGCCCGCAGCTACCTGGGCACAGCAACGCACCGCTGTGGTGCGATAGCGTATACATAAAAATACTGACAACGAAGAAGGGAATCTCATGGCACCATCACGCGCACTTCGCCGCCGCACTGCCGGCGTTGCCAGCACCAAAATCGTTATCACGTCACTCTCACTGGCCGCAACCGTTGGCGGTTGGGCTGCCATTGGCGCGTTCGACCATAGCGCCAATAATGGCACAAGCACCGCGCTGGCCGAAGGGCAGTCGGCGCAGGCACCGCTGAGCCAGCAAGCGCCAGCAAACGGCCAGTTCTTCGGGCGGCATCACCACGATCAGGGCTACCAGCCCGGGTTTGGTAACCAAACCGACCCATCGCAAAACTTCCCGGCGCAGCCCCAAGCGCTGCCTGATCAATCGCAGCTGCCCCAAACCCTGCCAGATCAGTCGCAGACGGTACCACAGCAACCGCAATTTCAGCAAACCCAGCCGCAGTTTCAGCAGCAGCCGCGTTTCCGCACCCGCTCGTCGCACTGATACGTGAGGAAGACTATGGCACTGCCACCAACTGAGCGTCAAACCCGGCAACCTGCGCTTTACCAGGATACACAGCTCGCATCAGCGCCAAAGCGATCAGCGCTCGATGAGATCGAAGATCTGGCACTTAGCGCCGCACCCTATATCACATTCATTCTCATGTTCGCGCTGCTGGTATGTGGTGCAATTGTTACGGCAATTGTGCGCCCCGACTGGCTGAGCGCCTTGATTACTTCTATTGCTAGCCCCGACCATAAGATGTACTGGTATGCCTCGCGTTCGAGTTCATTCGTGGCGCTGGTACTGCTATGGCTCTCGATGGTGCTGGGGCTGGCGATTACCAATAAGCTGGCACAGGCATGGCCTGGCGGCCCAACACTCAATGATCTGCACGAATACACTAGCCTGCTCGGGCTGGGCTTCAGCGCCGTCCATGCGCTGCTGCTATTAGGCGCGCAGTACACGACGTTCACTTTAACGCAAGTGTTGGTACCATTCACTAGCACGAACTACCAACCCTTCTGGGTCGGCATTGGGCAAATCGGCCTGTATGCCACGCTGCTGGTCACACTCAGCTTTTATGTGCGCCGCTGGATCGGCTACCGCACCTGGCGTGTGCTGCACTACCTTAGCTTTGGCGCATTTCTCATGGCGCTGGCCCATAGCTTGTTTAGCGGCAGCGACAGCACCACCGTATGGGCGCGCGACATATATTGGGGGATGGCAACGACCGTGCTCGGTCTATGCGCCTACCGCATGCTCATCCCACGGCGGCAGTCAGCTGCAATGGCTGAAGCATCTCAACCGCTCACAACCCGGTAGGCCGTGAGCGACAGCGGTAGCTCTGCTGTATAAGGAAAGGAATATTCGCTATGCGCATCAGTGTCCCATTCCCACGGATGCGAACATCAGCAGCAGGCCAGCCAGAACAAGCCGATCGGCGCTGGCTGGCTCTGCCAGTGGTATTAACCATCGGCGCTGGCTTGTTGTTCTGGTGGCTACCCGGCCAGATGGCCCCGGTTGACACTACAACGACAGCAACCGTCGGCCAGGGCGATCTGACGATCAATATCAGCGGTAGCGGCTCGATCGCAGCGGCGCGCTCGGTCGATTTGCCATTTCAGCAGGCTGGCACGGTCACCTCGGTAGCAGTGAAGGTTGGCGACCAGGTGCACGCCGGGCAAACGCTCGCCCAGATCGATGCGAGTGAGCTTCAGCTTCAGCTTCAGCAGGCCCAGGCCAACCTGAAGGCAGCGGAAGCAAAGTTCAGCCAGACCAAAAGCGGTACCGCAACACCGCAAGATATTGCCAGCGCACAAGCCTCACTCACCAGCGCCAAGGCCCAGCTCGACAAAACGCGCACCGGCAGCGCCACAAAAGCCGATATCCAGAGCGCCCAGGCGCAGCTCGATGCCGCGCAGGCCAAGCTCGATGCGCTGAAGAACCCTTCGGCTACTAACCTAAGCGCGGCGCAATCGAAAGTAGTGCAGGCCCAGACTTCGCTGGAAAGCACGCGCAATAGCGCCTCGCAGGCCAAAACCAATGCCCAGCTACAGCTACAGAATGCGGCAAACGCGCTGACCCAGGCCCAATCGAAATATTCGATTGCGCTCCAAAACTGGCAGCATGTCCAGCAAACTGGCACCGACCCGGTGCAGCCAACCAAATCAAATGCGCAGGGCAAATCGGTGCCGAATACGCTGAACGATGCCCAGCAGCGCCAGTATTACGACGCCTATGTGCAGGCCCAGGCCGCGCTCGATAATGCCCAGAACGCAGTAACCCAGGCCCAGGTAGCCTTCGACGCGGCACGCCAGAAGGAAGTGAGCGACGTGACCCAGGCCGAGGCCGCCGTGAGCGATGCCCAGCAACAGCTCGATGCACTCAAGAACCCCACTGCCAGCGACCTGACCCAGGCGCAGGCATCGGTGGTGCAGGCCCAGGCCAACCTGACCAAATTGCGCCAGGGCGGCACTGCCGCCGATATTGCCCAGGCGCAAGCCGGTGTGACGCAGGCCCAGGCTAACCTCGATAAGCTCAGCGCGCCGCCCACCGATGTCGATCTGGCAACTGCCGAAGCGAGCGTGCTACAGGCCCAGGTCGCCGCCGACACTGCCGAGCGCAGCCTGGCGCAGGCCACGCTAGTCGCGCCATTTGACGGTGTAGTGTCAGCCGTGAATGCCCAGCCAGGCACGCCCATCAGCGCCAGCACCGCCGCCATCTCGGTGGTCGATCGCTCGAAGCTGCATATCGATCTGAGCCTGAGCGAAACCGACGCCGCCAAAGTGCAGCCCGGCCAGCCCGTCGTGCTCACCTTCGATGCGCTGCCCGACGTAACGCTAAACGGTAAGGTGGCGACCGTTGCGCCAGCCGCCACCGTTTCACAGAATGTCGTTACCTACCCGGTGCAAGTCGAATTCGACCCGGGCCGCGCGCCGGTGAAAGTCGGGATGAGCGCGACCGCCGATATTCAGGTGCAGCAGATCAGTAGCGCGCTGCTGGTACCCAGCCGCGCGGTGCAAACCAGCGGTAGTGTACGTACCATAACCGTGCTGTATGGCAGTGCGCGCACCCCGGTGAGCGTAGCGGTTGAAACCGGCGTGACCAGCAATGGGCAAACGGTGATCACGGGCTGCGTTCAGACCGGCGCGCAATGCCTCCAGCCCGGCGATGTGCTGGCGATTACTAGCGCCACCACAGCGAGCAGCACACAGAACAACCAGCGCAATAACACTCCTGGCGGTGGGCTGCGCCTGCCGTTCGGCGGCGGTGGCGGTGGACGATAGCGAACTACGCAGACGTTTTCGTTCGCACATCGCTATGGGAGACCACTATGGATGCCATTATTCAGGTACGTGATTTGCGCAAAACCTACCATATGGGCGATATCGAGGTGCCTGCACTGCGCGGCGTAAGCTTTGGCATTGCGCGCGGCGAGTTTGTGGCGATTATGGGGCCATCCGGCTCGGGCAAAAGCACGCTGATGAACCTGCTCGGCTGCCTCGACACGCCCAGCGCCGGTCAGTACTTCCTCGATGGGCTGCCGGTTGAGCAGATTGAACGTAATTTGCTAGCGGCGGTGCGTAATCGCAAGATCGGCTTCGTGTTCCAGCAGTTCAACCTGCTGCCGCGCCAAAATGCCCAGGAGAATGTAGCGCTGCCGCTGGTATACCTGGGCGGCGTACCCGCCAGCGAGCGGATGGCGCGCGCCAAAGAAATGCTTGAGCTGGTGGGACTGGGCGATCGGCTGCATCACCGGCCCAAAGAGCTTTCGGGCGGGCAGCAGCAGCGTGTGGCAATTGCCCGCGCGCTCGTCACACGCCCGGCCCTGCTGCTGGCCGACGAGCCAACCGGCAACCTCGATTCGCACGCGAGCAGCGAAATTCTGGCACTGTTTGAACAGCTGAACCGGCAGGGTATAACGATTGTGCTCGTAACCCACGAGCCGGATATTGCGGCCCACGCCCAGCGCGTGCTGACCGTGCGCGATGGCCTGCTCGACAGCGATACCCACGGCGGGTTACCGGCCACCAGCGTGGCGGTACGCCCGCGCCTCTCGGTGTTGCGCCGCAGGCCACCCCTAGCCAAGCGGAGAAGCGTATGAGCACGCTCACACCAACAACCGAAGCGCCCACGCTACCAACCAGCGCGCGCGAGTATAGCACCGAAGTCAACCCCGCGCTGGTGGCCGAGCTACAGGCAGGCGGCATTAGCCTGGGCGAAACCTTCGAGATTGCGATTAGCAGCCTGACTGCAAACAAGCTGCGCACGCTGCTGACGGCACTAGGTATTATCATTGGCGTGGCAGCAGTGGTGGCGCTGATGGCGATCGGGCGCGGTTCGCAGGAATCTATCACCGCATCGATCACCGCCAATGGCGCGAACCTGCTCACGGTGCGCTCGGGCGCGGCGAACCAAGGCCCCGGTGTGGGCGGTGGCGTCGGCAGCGCGCAAACGCTCACCAGCGCCGATGCCAAAGCGCTGGCCGACACACAGAATGTGCCCGATGCCGCGCTGGTATCACCCGAATACAACGGCAACGGCCAGCTGGTAGCGGGCAGCCTGAACACCAATGCCCGAATTGTCGGCGCTGAGCCAGCCTACATCGGTGTCCACAACCTTACGCTCACCGAGGGCGATTTCATCACCGATGATCAGGTCAATAGTATGGCGAACGTCGCCGTGCTCGGCGCAAATATCGCCACCACGCTGTTCCCGGATGGCGGCGCGGTCGGCCAGTCGCTGCGCATCAACCGGCAGAGCTTCAAAGTTGCCGGGGTACTGGCCTCACAGGGCGGCGGCGGCTTCGGCTCGATCGACGATGGGCTGATTGTGCCGTTGAGCACCGCCCAGCGCCGCCTGTTCGGTGGGCGCGCGATTCAAGGCGGCGCGGCGCTGGTGTCGACAATTGTGGTACAGGCGAAAGACCAGAATAGCATCAACAATACGCTCGCCGAAATCAATCAGACCCTGCGCATTCGCCATGATCTGCCCGACAATGGCAGCGCCGACGATTTTAGCGTGATCAACCAGCAAGATATTCTCAATAGCGTGGTGCAAACCACGCAGACGCTCACGCTGTTCCTGGGCGCAATCGCGGCGATCTCGCTGCTGGTGGGCGGCATTGGCATTATGAACATTATGCTGGTGTCGGTGCGCGAACGTACCCGCGAAATCGGCCTGCGCAAGGCGATCGGCGCGCGTGAGAGCGATATTCTCACCCAGTTTATGCTCGAAGCGCTGATCATCAGCCTGATCGGCGGCTTAATCGGCCTGGCACTGGGCGTGCTGATTGCGCTCAGCGTGAACCTGAGCGGGCAAATTCGCGCCGCGCCTAGCCTGAGTGCCGCCGTGCTGGCGGTGAGCTTCTCGATGCTGGTTGGCTTGTTCTTTGGCATTGCCCCGGCACGCAGCGCCGCCCGGCTCGACCCGATCGATGCGCTGCGGTATGAGTAGGGTTTATGCCGTTAGCGCGTTTAGCCTGCGGCAGAGCGGTGCTTATTTCTACACTACACACAAAAAACGATTAATAGGAGAACTGTGTTATGCTACGCGAACGAATCATCTGGATTGTAGCGCTGCTGCTGGTGGCTGGCGGTGGCTTCTATAGTGGGCAACTCATCGGCAGCCGCACCGCGACCCAGCAGCGCGCCCAGGCGGCCCAACAATTCTTCGGTCAGCGCGGCGGGCAGAACGGTGGGCAGAACGGTGGGCAAGCCGGGCAAGCCGGGCAGGGCGGGCAAAATGGCGGCTTCGCCGGGCGCGGCGGGGCCAGTGGAACTGTGGCGAGTGTCTCAGGTAATACCGTCACAATTACCACACGTAGCGGCCAGAATATGACGATCAATCTGGCTGCCAGCACTACAGTGCGCAAGCTGGCCGACGGCCAGGTGAGCGATATTAAGCAGGGCGAGCAGATTACGGCGTTTGGCACCCAGAATGGCGATACCTTCGACGCAACGAGCATTCAGATCGGCCAGCTCGGGGGCGGGCGTCCGCAGGGGCAGGGCCAGCCCACCGCGCAACCGAGTCAGTAACGTTTTTCTGCCCAACACACTCGCTTAAACGGCATGCTGTGCTGGGGTGCTTACCGACCATCGACGACTGACCACGCACGGTGGTTGGTTGTCGGTGGGCAATAATCTCGGAGGCCAAGCTATGCCAACCATTCTAGTAGCCGACGACGAGCAAAAGCTGATTGAGATGCTGCGCCGCACCCTGGCCTACGAAGGCTACCGCGTGCTCACCGCCACCGATGGCCGCGCGGCCTTAGCCCTGGCCCAAACCCACTATCCCGATGCGATTGTGCTCGATTGGATGATGCCACAGCTTTCGGGCATTGAGGTAGCTCGCCAGCTGCGCGCGCTGGATGAAACGCCGATTCTCATGCTTACCGCGCGCGATGCGATTGATGATCGCGTGGTGGGGCTGGACAGTGGCGCCGACGATTATCTCGTCAAGCCGTTTGCCCCCGAAGAGCTGCTGGCGCGGCTGCGCGCGCTGTTGCGGCGCGGCGGCAACGCCCGGCCCAACCAAACTTTGCACTATGCCGACCTTTCGCTCGACCCGCTGACGCGCGATGTGCGGCGCGGCACACGCGCAATTGCCCTCAGCCCGAAAGAGTTCGATCTGCTGGCGTGTTTGCTGCGCACACCGCGCCAGGTGCTGAGCCGCGAGCAAATTGTGCAGGATGTGTGGGGCCACGATTTCACCGGCGATAGCAGCGTGCTTGAGGTCTATATTGGCTACGTGCGCACCAAAACCGAGGCCGCTGGCGAACCGCGCCTGATTCATACGGTGCGCGGCGTTGGCTACGTACTGCGCGATTCGTAGCGCGCCGGAGAGCTTGCATGTCGATTCGCCTGCGTCTGACCCTGATGTATAGCGCTGTGCTGGCGCTGATGCTGTTCGGCTTTGGCGGCGCGCTATATGGCATTCAGGCGGCTAGCGCGCAGGCGCGCGCGCGGGCCGGGCTGGCCGAAGCCGCCGGGCGCTTCAGTGCCGAGCGTGATTTTCAGCCGCGCCGCATTGATACCCCGCGCCGCCCCTTCGCCCGGCCCGAGATTTTCGTGCAAACCCGCTTCCCCGATGGCACGGTTGCCCAGCGCAGCACCAACCTCGATGCGGTTATTCTGCCACTGAGCGATGCCGGGCTGCGCACCATTCAGGGCGGCCAGCCCTGGGTCGAAACCGGCCAGCTTGCGAATGTTCATCTCATGACCTACAGCGCGCCGGTGCGCCAGGGCGATCAGCTGGTGGGCATTGTGCAGGTGGCGCGCCCGCTCACCGAAGATGACCAGGCGCTGGCAACGTTGCGCACGATTGTGCTCGCAGGCGGCGCGGTTGGCACGCTGCTGGCATTTATCCTCGGCTGGCTGTTTGCCGGCGCGGCGCTACGCCCCATTCACCAGCTTACTGCAACCGCCCAGCTGATTGGCCGCGAGCGCGATTTCAGCCGCCGCGTGGAATATGCTGGCCCCACCGATGAGATTGGCCGCCTGGCAACCACATTTAATGGCATGCTGACTGAGCTGCAATCGGCGCACCATCAGACCGAGCAGGCGCTCCAGATTCAGCGCCGCTTTGTCGCCGACGCCTCGCACGAGCTGCGCACGCCGCTCACCACCATTCGGGGCAACCTGGCGCTGCTGCAGCGCGACCCACCAATCAGTGATGACGACCGCGCCGCCGTGCTGGCCGATACCGTGGATGAGAGCGACCGCATGCGCCGCCTGGTGCTCGATCTACTGGCGCTGGCCCGCGCCGATGCCGGGCGCGCGTTGCGCCACGACCCAGTACCAGTAGCTGAGCTGCTTGAGGAAGTATGCCGCCAGGCCCGCACGCTCGAATCCGAACGCACGATAACGTACATCCCGACCCCGGCTAACCTGGCCGCGCTTGGCGACCGCGATGCGCTCAAACAGGTGCTGGTGATTTTGCTCGATAATGCGCGCAAGTTCACCCCGCCCGGCGGCCAGATTACGCTCGGCGCAAACACAACCGACCAGCAGGTTGCGCTCTATGTGCGCGACACCGGCGCAGGAATCCCACCGGACATGCTCCCACACATCTTCGAGCGCTTCTACCGTGGCGATAGCGCACGCACTGGCGGCGGCGCGGGCCTGGGTCTGGCAATCGCCCACGGCCTGGTCGAAGCGCTGGGCGGGCAGATCAGTGTTGCCAGCACCCCCGATGCGGGCAGCACCTTTACCCTTACGCTGCCGCGCCTGCCTGCGCCGCCGCTCGACGAGTAGCACGCTTTTTGTAAAGAACGCCCGTATCAGCTGCAACGCCCGTGGTCATGCCCCGCAAGCTGCAATAGCGGGCTGCTTCACTCAGTTGCTGCCAGGGGTCAGCACCACGCAGGTGATTCCGGCGGCCCTGCGGCCCGAGCAGCTGGCCTTGCAACGCCGGGAAGTTAGTTTTTGTGGGGCGCGTCGCACCGCGCCAGCTTGGCGCAAATCAGCCTTCCCTCGGCAGCTGCCAGCGGTCGGAACGACGGAGGCATGCGCGCCAGACGTTCAGCATGTGGCAGCATCAAATTCGGGGGCTGGGGTGCAAACCCCAGCGCCGGGTGCCGGGGCGGCGCAAGCCCCGGCGGCCCTGCGGCCCGAGCAACTGGCGTTGGAACGCAGGTGGGTTACTTTTGCGGGGCGCGTCACCCCCGCACCCCCGATTGGGGGAACCTGTGCCGGTTCCCCCCAGCCCCCTCCCGCAAGGAACGCAGGAATCAGATGCGCTGCCCGTGGTCATGCCCCCGCCAGCCTGACGCCTATCGGCCATCCGTCGGCGTGATCCAGTGATTCGTGATTGACGATGCACCAATGACCTGGTAAACTAGCAGGTACGCAACGCTGTTAGGTGATTTGGGCCAAAACCACCCATGCCGCCTCTTAGGGTGGACATTGGTAGCATCGAAATACCTCGTTTTGGTGCGGCAAAACGCCTCACCCGTGTTGCGAAGCCCAGAGGAATCCCGCCCCGCGCTGAAGGGGTTTGAAACGAAGCGCAGTTCGTTAAGGTACCAATCCAGTACAACCAGAGGAATCCCGCCCCGCGCTGAAGGGGTTTGAAACAAGGCGAACAGAGTCAGGGTGAAGATGGCGGTGATGACAGAGGAATCCCGCCCCGCGCTGAAGGGGTTTGAAACAAGCCTACTAGCATTGCCAACGGCAACAGGGCCGCTGTCAGAGGAATCCCGCCCCGCGCTGAAGGGGTTTGAAACTCCCAAGGACTTGGGTTCGGTGGGTGTTTTGAGGTCCCCAGAGGAATCCCGCCCCGCGCTGAAGGGGTTTGAAACGTCATATATTAGTTTCCTATCTCACCAATAGCGGTCCCAGAGGAATCCCGCCCCGCGCTGAAGGGGTTTGAAACACCAGTCACATTACCGCTAACAATCCCTGATACACAGCAGAGGAATCCCGCCCCGCGCTGAAGGGGTTTGAAACAAGAGACCCATGACGATCAGTGTCGCGCTCGCTGCGCCAGAGGAATCCCGCCCCGCGCTGAAGGGGTTTGAAACCTCACTGTACCACACATGCGGTCCTACCACATATGCAGAGGAATCCCGCCCCGCGCTGAAGGAGAGCTTTGCAGAATGAGGGGCAGAGGCTCCCTGTCGCGGTTTTGACGGTGGAATGGCAGCCGGTTCCAGGAGGGTGAAGCGTCACATCAAGCCAAATGGCGGCGCAGGAACGGGCTGGT
>WBZP01000277.1_pt1 | contig 70652 bp, 63 predicted proteins | sample 5204301 | NCBI WGS metagenome assembly WBZP01 (sample SAMN12412401, study PRJNA552823) | activated sludge metagenome | isolation source: activated sludge from nitrification reactor of wastewater treatment plant... | place: USA: Pennsylvania | collected 2017 | reverse complement strand
CCGCGGTCGGAGCGTTGACCACCCCGCCGTCGGGCAACCGCACCGCGGTGCAGTCCGCTGCCGGCGCCGGGGGTGGTTCGGTCTGCGGGTCGGTGTCCTCGTCGACCGGCTCATCATCGTCAATCGCGGCGCCTTCGTCACCGAGCGGGTCGTCCTCGACCGGGAAGTCGAACGGATCGTCGGGAACCTGAGCCGGACGCACCGGTGTCGGATCCGTACGGGACGCATCGGGCAGCAGCGACGGCAACGCCGACAGCCCCGACATCAGCGGCGCGGCCGGCATCGCCGCGGCGGACGGCAGCGGCGCGGCCGGCAGCTGCATCGGCGCCGGCACGGGAGCCGCGGTGGGCGCCGGCGCCGCGGCAGGAGTCGTCGGCGCCGGCCCCAGCAGCGCGGCCAGCTCGTCGTCGCTGATGTCAGATCCATACGGCGGCAACAGTTCTGGGGCGCTCTCGGCAGCCGCCGCCGGTGCCGGCGCCGCGGTGATCTCCGGCGCTGGGCGGTCCGCGACGGCGGGGGTGTCCGGTGGTTGCCGCCCGTCGCCGTCGCCGGACTTGTACAGGGCGGTCCACGCGGCGGCCAGCGCTGCCTTCGAGGCGGAGTCCAGGTTCGCCGTTTCGACGACGGCGGCGATCTCGCGTAATTTTCCGATGAGGAACCGCTGGAACTCCCTGGCGCCGGCCGCGGTGTCCAGATCCGTCCGCACCCGTACCGCGTCCTCGATCTCTTCCTGCAGGGCTCTCAGTCGTTCGCCGCCCGCGCCGGCGGCGGCATGCGCGTTGAGGATCGCCGCGACGACGTGCAGGTCGAGTTGCGCGGTCGCCGAGTTCTGTTGGGCGAGATCGTCTTCGGCCTTCTGGATGGCGCTGACGCTCTCGCCGCGCTGCCCCGGTGGCGCCGCCGGAGACACCGGTGCGCCGGTCTGGGGATCGAACAGCGTGGGATGGTTGGCGCGGATCTTGGTGAGCAGGGCGGTGACCGCCTGCGGGTCGATCACCGCCGCACCGATCGCGCCGATGTCCGTCGGTGTGAGGCCGCGTTTCCAGGCTTCACCGTCTCCGGTGCAGGTGGTGACGTGGTCGATAGCATCGCGCAGTTCGCCGAGGGCCGACATGGTCAGTACGGCCCTTTCGTCAGGCGTGCGGTGTCCGATAGGAGTCCAGAAGCTGTTGCAGCGCCGCGGCTTTCGCCTCGGCTTCGTCGGCGGCCCGGGAGACCACCGCGACGATCTCGTGCTGTTTGGACAGCAGGAAGCGCTGGAACTCCAGCGCCCCGGCCGGGGTGTCCATTGCGAACGCCGCCGGTACGGCGACCGCGGTGTCGATCTCGGCCTGGATGCTGTTCAGCCGTTCCAGCGCGGTGACCGCCACGGCGTGCGCACCCGCCACCACCTCCGCCAATCGGCGGTCTGCGTCGGACAGCGCGGTGTCGCGTTCGGTCACCGAGTTCAGGCGCGCCGCCACGGCGTCGATCGTCCGGCCGGCCTCCTCCGCCATGCCCCGAACGTACCGGCACGACAAGATCTGAACAATTCACCCGGATCACCTCGTCAGACCGGTCGCCGGATCGCGATGACGTCACCGAGCCGACTGATCCGCACGTTCGCGCCCGCGTGCGGCGCCTCGACGACCATGCCGTTGCCGATGGCCATCTGCACGTGGCCGGTATGTGGGAACACGAGGTCTCCCGGCTGGATCTGCGAGCGGGGCACCGCGATCCCGTCGTGGATCTGGTCGTAGGTGGTGCGGTGCAGCGGGATGCCGGCCTGGTGGTAGGCCCACTGCACCAGGCCCGAACAGTCGAACTGGTTCGGGCCCGTCGCCCCCCATACGTACGGGCGGCCCAGCTTCGACAACGCGGCGCGCACCGCGGCCGCGGCCCGGCCGCTGGGCGGGGGCAGCCCGCGCCGACCGACCCGCCGCTGCTCTGCCCGGTATCGCAGCAGGCGGAGCAGCGCCGCGCGGCGCCGGCCGCGGCGCCGGGCGGTCGAGATGACGACGTGTTGGGCGCGCAGTCGGTTGGCGCTGCGCCGCAACGCTTCCCGATGCGCCATCGGAGACAGTGGCGGCCGGGCGGCGTCGTCGCGGGCTTGTTGCAGAAGGCGCGCGGACGCACCTCTTGCCTCGTCGTGCTCCCGCCGGGCGCCCTCCAGGACGGCGGCCAGCTCACCATCGGTGTCGGCCGCGCGGCGCATTACCGCACGACTGGCGTCGGCCGCGCGTTGGTAGCCGTCGTGACCCGCGCCGGCATTCGTCTGCGCCAGCCGGTGCAGTGCCCGGTCGAAGTGCTCGGCCTCACCGGCCAGCCGGACGGTCGGGCCGGGCTGCGCCAACAACCGGTGGGCGCGTTCCAGGATCTCCAACTCCCCCACGGGCTTCCCCTACTGCCCGGACCGGCTCATGCGGCGGTACGCGGGCCGAATTCGGCGGCGGGCAGATGGAAGACCACCGCCACCTTCGGCAGCACCTCGCCTTCGGTCCGCTCGAGCAGGGCCGCATTCTCCGGGATCTCGCGCGGGTTGACCTCGCCGTCGGCGATCCGCCGCAATGTCTCGTGGGCCTGCGCCAACTGCTCACGCTTTCGATACTGACCGCCGGGCAGTTTGACTCCCGCCCAGACGCCGTATTCCTCACCCTGCTCGACGGCCAACCGCGCGCACACCCGCTGGGCGGCCAGGGGACAGCGCCGCAGGCACAGTGTCCGGGCCTCGACGGCGGACCGCTCGTATGCGCGGGCCTTGGCGGTGCCGTCGGTGCTGTCGTCGTCGTTGAAACCGAACCAGAGATCGGGGTTGTCACTGCACGGGTGATTCATCTGGCGGATCCTCCTCGGGGGAAACAGTGACAGAAGCGTATACACGCGCGGTCCGTCTTGGCAAGTTTCCGTATAGGGAAACGTATATCACAAGGGCCGTCGGGGCGGCTGTGTACGATCCGTCCATGTCGGAAGCGCGTCCGTGAGCCGTGAAGCCGCCGGCGCGGCGATCCGGACACTGCGCGAAGCTCGCGACTGGTCACTGGCCGACCTGGCGGAGGCCACCGGCGTCAGCATCATGGGTCTGAGCTTCCTGGAGCGCGGCGCCCGCAAACCGCACAAAAGCACTGTTCAAAAGGTAGAAAACGGCCTCGGGGTGCCGCCCGGAACCTACGCGCGGCTGGTCGTCGCGGAGGACACGGCAACCGAGGTGGCCGAGCTGCTCAACCCGCGGCCGGCGCCGTCCCCGGTCGCCGCGCCCGGGCCTGTCGTGGTCACCCGGAAGAACGACACCGTGGTGTTCGAGGGGTATGCGGAGGCCCAGATCGAGGCGCTCAAGGCCCTCATCGACCGGTTGCCGGCGCCGACCTCAAACGAATACGAAACGTATATACGCAACGTCGTCGCCCAGTGCGTGAAGGCCGAGCTGCTGACCGCCAACTCGTGGCGGGTCGCGGTGAATGCCGGTGCCGATGCGGACGGGCCGCTGCTGGCCCATGTGCACGCTCTCGAGTCGATCCGCGCGCAGTTGATGGGGCTCCTGCCGGCGAGCCTCAGTTCGCAGTTCGACCGGGCCTGCGCGACGGCCGCGCTTCCGGAAACCGTCATCGCGGCGCTGCTCGGCATCACCACCGAACAGCTGTGGGACATCCGCAACCAGGGCCCGGTGCCGGCGGGCGCCCTGGCCCGGATCCGGGCGTTCGCCACCACTGCCGGGGCGGCCATCCCCGGCGCTGCCTTATCGTGACCCTGGTGAGCGGACCGGAAGCCTTCTTCAGCGTCGCCGGCGATGCACTGGTGCCCAGTCGCTGGTCCCAGGGACCCTGGGGGGAGACGATCAGCGGTCACATCATGGGCGGCCTGCTGGGCTGGGCGGTCGAGCGCGCCGGCGGCGACCCGGCATTCCTGCCGGCCCGCCTGACCGTGGACCTGCTGCGGCCGACGGCGATGGCGCCCGTACGGGTCGAGACGTCGGTTCGCCGGGAGGGCAAACGGATCAAGGTCGTCGACGCCGAGGTGCTGCAGAACGATGTGGTTGTCTCGCGGGCCAGCTCGGTGTTCCTGCGCGGTGGCGAACACCCCGCCGGTGCGGTGTGGGGTCCGTCCACCGTGATGCCGCCGATTCCCGACGACGGCGCCGTCTCCGCCGCGGACATGCCGTTCGTGCTGTGGGCCTACGGCGCCGACGCCGACGCCGGCACGCTGGGCGGCACCCGGGTCGAGTGGGAACAGGCCGGCTCCCGCAAGTTCGCCTGGGTGCGTGAGCTGCGCCCGCTCATCGCGGGCGATCCGATGACACCGTTCGTGCGCGTCGCCCTGGCCGGCGATGTCACCAGTGCGCTGACCCATTGGGGCACAGGCGGATTGCGCTACATCAACGCCGACTTCACCATGACCCTCAGCCGGCTACCGGACGGGGACTACATCGGGCTGGCCTCCGACGGGCACAACGGCAGCGGGGGTGTGGCCTCCGGGTCGGCCACCCTGTTCGACCGCCACGGGCCGATCGGCCACAGCATCGCCATCGCGCTGGCCCAACCCGCCGAGGCGTTCCGCCCGCCCGGGCGGCTGGGTCTGAAATAGCCGCGCGATCGAGCCGAACGGCCCCACCCGCTGTGACATGATCACGGCATGTTGCCAGCAGCCGTGGAGGCGCTCACGGCGCGGTCACTTCACTCCCGTCCGCACCCGCGAAAAGAGCGCTGGCTGAACAGGTCTCGTCTGCTCGGCGCCGTGGTGCTGGCCGTCGCCCTGGTCACCGGGATGGTTTCGACCGAAGGCCCGGCCGGCCCCCGGGCCGCCTACCACGCCGCGATTCGGCTGCTCGGAACGACGCTCGGGGTGGGTGGCTCCTTCGAAGGCTTCGGCCTGAGCAATCCGCTGCTCCTGTACGGAACCGCCATCCCGCAGGGGGATTCGTTCCACTCGGTGCCCTACCCCGGGCAGATCAACCTCGACTATCCCCTCGTGTCCACGCTGCCGGTGCTGTCCGATATCCCCTATTGGCCGCAGAAACTCAAACGGTCCGAAAGTATCGGCGCGGGGTACCTGTTGCAGGACCTCGCCGCCGCCCCCACCGGTGAGAAGGTGACGATCCTCGGCCTGTCACAGGGTGCCGGTGTGGCTGAGATCGCGCGCGCCGAAATGGCCAAGGACCCCGAATACGTCGCCGACGCGCACAACTACCGGTTCGTCCTCGTCGGCGACCCCTACCAGCCGAACGGCGGCATCCTGGCACGGTTCAGTTCCTGGACGAATGCCTGGTTGTTGAGCGACCTGTTCCCGTTCGGTCGCCCCGGGCCATCCGACAGCCCGTTTCCGACCACCGTCTATCAGAACCAGTACGACGGCTTTGCCGACTTCCCCGCCAATTTCAACCTGCTGGCGGTGGTGAACGCCATCTTCGGGATGGTGTTCGAACACACTTTTCCCGGCTACTACTTCACCGACCCCGACGATCCCGCGGCCGTTACGACGACGGTGGGAAACACCACGTACGTGACCATTCCCAAGCGACTTCCGCTGCTGGCGCCGCTGCGGATACTCGCATCGTTGGTCGGCGCACAACGTTTCGTCGATGCCCTGGACCCCATCTTGCGGGTGTTCGTCGAGATGGCCTACGACCGCACCGCCGACCCGAGCCAGGTCAGAGAGTTCAGCTGGACCACCCCGGTGGAGAAGGTCGGCGCAGCCTTCGCCGCGCTGCCGGCGGCGCTCGCACAGTCGTGGGCGGTGTTGTGGGGCGCGCCGTATACCCCGACGGTTCCCGTGCCCGATGTCTCGGCTGCCGGCCTGCCCACTCCGGTCACCGAGCACCCCGTTCGGCTTCCATCCACCTCGCCGGCGGCGCTGCTGGTGCGTCAAGTGGTGGTCACACTCACGAACCTGCTGACGCAAGTGACCCAACCGCTGGCCGCCCTACTGCGGGCGATCAGTGGTAAAGCCCTGCCGCAGAGCGCCTCTCCGGCGATGGCGGCCACCGACCGGGCCGTCGAGGCTGCCGCCGTGGCACCCGCCCCGACGCCGACCACGGTTGACCCCCGCCCCGTCGCCGCCAGCGCGCCGGTTGCGCCGCGGGAACTCGGTGGCGGCACCGCCGAGCTCACCGTGCGCGCCGCCGATAGCGCGAATCCTCCGGATTCCTCCCCGACGGTCGCCGCGCCGGGGTCGGACGGCGTCGATCTGTTCGACACACCGGATGAGTCCAGCGGTGCACCAACCGAAGCCGTCACAGCCGCTCCCACCGAGTCGTTGGACGACCGGCCCGACCCGGATCGGGCCGCAGCCGAGGACATCGACGCGGAAAGCGCTGCCGAGGACGACAGTGCGGTCACCGCCGCCGACGCCCCGACCACCGATCCTCCGGTCGCCGACGACGCGTTGGGCCGCAGTCCCGCTCAAGCCGGGGACGCCGGTCCCGGACCGGAACCCTCCGCACCATCGGCCGAGGAAAACACGACCGGTGGATCCCAGTGAGCTCCCCCCAAACACCCGTTCTGATTTCGGTTGGTGATCTGGCCCAACAGCTTTCGCAAGGTCCGCCCCGGCTGCTCGACGTCCGCTGGACCTTGACGGCCCCGGATGGTTCCGCGGCGTATCGGGCGGGTCACATTCCCGGCGCGGTCTATGTAGACCTCGACGCCGAGTTGTCCGATCACTCGGTGGCGGGTCGTGGGCGCCATCCGTTGCCCAGCGCCGCGGCCCTGCAGGACAGTGCCCGGCGGTGGGGTCTGTGGCCGGGCGATCCGGTTGTGGTCTACGACGATTGGAACGCGCAGGCCGCCGCCCGCGCGTGGTGGCTGCTGCGCGCCGCGGGCCTGGAGGACGTCCGGATACTCGACGGCGGGTGGTCGGCATGGCGTGCGGCGGGCCTGCCCACCGAATCCGGCGACGTCACTCCCGAACCGGGTTCGCTGAGCATCTCCGGGCTGGATGCGATGCCCGTGGTCGGCGCGAATGAGATTGCGGTACAAGCTGATTCGGCTGAACACGCGGTGCTCGATGCGCGCGCCGCCGCCCGCTACCGCGGCGACGAGGAGCCGCTGGACCCGCGGGCCGGTCACATTCCCGGTGCCGTTTCGGCGCCCACCGCGGACAACCTCACCGCCGACGGCGTGTTCCGGTCGGCGGCGGATCTTCGCGCCCGCTTCGCCGAACTCGGTGCCGGCCGGGTGCCCGTAACGGTGTACTGCGGGTCGGGGATCACCGCGGCCCATGAAATCGCTGCGCTGGCCATCGCCGGCTACGAAGCCGCGCTATACCCCGGCTCATGGTCGGAATGGTCGAACGACCCCGCCCGGCCTGTCGCGACCGGACCGTAGGCCTCAGTCCCGATCATCGGCAGCCCCGGTCGGCCGAGAAGCTTCGTCGAGTCCGGCGTTGGCTGGTCCCGTTCATCGCTTTGTTCTACTATCTGCGTATGAACGCAAATAGTGGCGGACCGGGACCGCTGGCCGATGATCAGGTGGACCTGGTCGTCGAGGTGTTCCGGATGCTGGCTGACCACACCCGAATCCAGGTGTTGTGGGCACTGACCGGGAACGAATTGTCGGTCACCGAACTGGCCGAGCGGGTCGGCAAGCCCACTCCGTCTGTGTCTCAGCATCTGGCCAAGCTGCGGATGGCCCGGCTGGTACGCCCCCGACGGTCCGGGACGACCATCTTCTACAGCCTGGAGAACGAGCACGTGCGCCAACTGGTGGTGGACGCGGTGTTCAACGCCGAACACGCCGGGCCCGGAGTTCCCTCCCACCACCGCGACGACCCCGCCATCTCCACCCTTCCCGCCAAGCTCCGCCAACGAAAGGCCGGCGGACGATGAGCGATCACAGCCCCGAAACCCGCACCGCGGCAGACACTTCCCACAACCACAACCACGCGCCCGCCACTCACGACCACCCCCGTGGCGAGTCCGGGCACTCGCACAGCCGGCACGGGCATTCCCACGGTGCACACGACCACGGCCACCCGACCGGCTGGCGCGGGGCGATCAAGGAGATCTTCGCGCCGCACTCCCACGACGCGTCCGACAGCCTCGACGACGAACTGGAGTCCAGCGCCGCGGGCATCCGGGCGGTCAAGATCAGCCTGCTGCTGCTGGGTATCACCGCGATCGGCCAGGTCGTCATCGTCATCCTGTCCGGATCGATCGCCCTGGCCGCCGACACCATCCACAACTTCTCCGACGCCCTGACCGCGATACCGCTGTGGATCGCGTTCGCGTTGGGCACCAGGCCCGCTACCCGCCGCTACACCTACGGCTTCGGCCGCGTCGAAGACCTCGCCGGAATGTTCGTCGTCGCGATGATCACCCTGTCGGCGATCATCGCCGGCTACGAAGCCATCCAACGCTTCATCCACCCGCGCCCCATCGACCACCTCGGCTGGGTCGCCCTGGCTGGGTTCCTCGGCTTCATCGGCAACGAATGGGTCGCGCTCTACCGCATCCGCATCGGCCGGCGCATCGGCTCGGCCGCCCTGGTCGCCGACGGCCTGCATGCCCGCACCGACGGCTTCACTTCCCTGGCCGTGCTCTTCGGTGCCGGCGGTGTCGCACTCGGCTTCCCACTGGCCGACCCCATCGTCGGCCTGATCATCACTGTGGCCATCCTGGCCATTCTCCGCACGGCCGCACGGGATGTGTTCCGCCGCTTGATGGATGGCGTGGACCCCCGGCTGGTCGACACCGCCGAAACCACGCTGGCCGCCCGGCCCGGTGTGCGGTCGGTGCGCAGCCTACGGATGCGCTGGATCGGCCACCGCCTGCACGCCGACGCCGAACTGGACATCGACCCCGACCTGACCCTGGTCGAGGCCCACCACATCGCGCATGACGCCGAACACGACCTGATTCACGCGGTGCCCAAACTGACCACCGCGATGATCCACGCCTATCCCGCCGACGACGACAACCCCGCCGAACAACACCGCCACAGGTTCGACACTGTCACCTCTCAAACCTGCTAGGCGTGGGTCTTCTTCTTGCCGGCCGGCAGTAGGTGCACGATCCCCAGCACGATGGCGCCGACGATCAGGCCGAGAATCGCCGACGCCACGGTGTTGACCACCCACCCCAGCACCCCACCGAAGGCGCCGGTGCCGTGATGCACGACTTCCTCGAGATGGTGCACCTGCCCGTAGAGCCAGTGCCAGCCCAGGGTGTCGGTGCCGGCAAGGAGGATGTGCCCGCCCACCCACAGCATCGCGACGGTGCCGATCGTCGACAAGGCCGACAGGACTTTGGGCATGCCGTGGACCAACCCGCGACCCACCCGCTGCGCCACGGCGGACGGCCGCTGCGCCAGCGCGAGTCCGACGTCGTCCATTTTCACGATGCCGCCGACCACGCCGTAGACCGCCACCGTGATCACGATGGCGACGACGACCAGGATGATGAGGCGCGGCAGGAATGCCTGGCTGGCCACCTCGTTCAGGGCGATCACCATGATCTCGGCGGACAGGATGAAATCGGTGCGGATCGCGCTGGCCACCGTCTTGTCCTCGGCCTCGTGGCCGGTGCCGGCGAAGGAGACGGTGTGCTCTTCGTGGCCGCGGATGCGTCCCCACACCTTCTCGGCGCCCTCGTAACAGAGATAGGTGGCGCCGAGCATCAGGATCGGGGTCAGCAGCCATGGCGCGAACTGACTCAGCAGCAGCGCCGCGGGCAGGATGAACAGCAACTTGTTGCGCAGCGATCCTTTGGCAATCCGCTTGACGATCGGCAGTTCCCGGTGCGCCGCGATGCCGTGCACATACTGCGGGGTGACGGCGGTGTCGTCGACGACCACGCCCGCCGCCTTGGCGGTTGCCTTGCCGGCGGCGGCCCCGATGTCGTCTATGGACGCGGCGGCGAGCTTCGCAAGCGCCGCGATGTCGTCGAGCAGCGCGAAAAATCCAGATGCCATTTGGCTGGCAGGCTACCGGGTCTTATCGGCCTTCGTCACCGATGATCGTCTGGAGCATCTCGACGATCTTCACCGCCACCGGGCGGACTACCCGCCGGCGGTGTGCGGCACCCGGTAGGCGAACGACTTCTCCTGGCGCTGCTTCATCTTCTCCAGGCACTGGTGGTGCTTGCGGGCGTGGTACGCCAGCGGGAAGTACGTCAGCCGGTCGGGCAGCACGCGGTAAGCGGTGCGGACGAGTGCGTAGGCCTGGTCGAGTTCGCGTTCGTCGCGGTTACTCCAGCCGACGCCGAGCTTGTCGCGCAGGCGTGGGTCGAGCAACCCGACCACCGACAGATAGTTGAACCGCATGAACGGGCGCATCGCCTGGCGGACGAGGGGGCGCAGCGGTGCGGGGATCGCCGGCGGCAGGTCGACATTGCCGGTCTTGAGATCCCGGATCAGGCTCAGCGCCTGTGGGGTGGCCTCCAGCGTCGGGAGCATCTTCTCGTAGTACGCCTCGAACTCGGCGTGCGTCCGCGGATAACCGTCGAGTGGAACGTGCAGCAGTCGCGCCAGCCGCAGGTTGTCGCGCAGCAGTTCCTCCTTCTCGGCGCCGGTGAAATCGCGGCCGATCAACAGCTGGCCGGACTGCGAGTTGACGATGTAGCCGGTGGCGATAACCCATTGGTAGGCTTCGGGATTCAGCGCGCTGATCTGTTTTCCGGTCCGGTTGCTCTTCATCTTCAGCGGTTGGTGCAGAGCCCGCACCCGGTCGCCTTCGGCCACCGCCTCGGTGCCCCCGTACACCCAGCGCAGCACCGAGTCGACGGAGCGGATCGCGCGGCCGGCCGGGTCGCCCTGGAACGCCGCCGAGTACTTGCCGGTGACCTCGCCGATCACCGGATGCATGGCCTGCATCATGAATGCCGCGCCGTCGAGGATCAGGAAGGTCCATCGGCCGGTGTGCTCGGCGGTCAGCGAATCCATCGGGACGAGTTCCGGAGCGCCGTGTTCGTCGGGGTTCCGGTCGATATCGAGATCTGTGTCGCGATCGGTTGTGGCGGTCATCGTTGGCCTACCTCCTGTGGGGGCTGAACTCCGAAAACGTAATCTGACCGCAAGGTCGCATTCAAGTCGCGTAGGAGAAGACCGATGAGCACCGATCGACGCAGTTCAGGGCAGCGCAAGGCGCCGCAGCAGGAGCGGTCCCGGGAGATGGTCGCAAAAATCGTCGGTGCGACGGCGGCGCTGCTGCGCAGGGTCGAGCCGGATCAGGTCACCACCAACGCCATCGCCGAGAAGGCCGGCGTCAGCAAGGGTTCGATCTACCAGTACTTCGCCGACAAGGACCAGATCATCGACGCCGCCATCAAGGTGATAGCGGTCGAGGAGGGCCCGGCGATCGAGGACATGCTGCGCACGATCACGCTGGCCGAGCCCGCGGCGGGCATGCAGGCCGCGATCGACATCCTGATCGACTACACCTTCCGGCACCGCAAGATCATTCGCTATTTCACCGAACGCCCCGCCCACTTCCGCACCTTCGACGACATCTCCGGGCTGCCCGCCACCCTGCTGACGATGGGGACCCTGCACACCAGCCACTACCGCGACCAGTACCGCAGTGAATTGCCGCCGCGCTCTCATGCCTGGTTGTTCTTCAACATGGCCGTCGCCACGACCCTGCGCTACATCGAAGCCGACGACCCGATCCCGTTGGAGGACTTGCGGATCGGGCTCAAGTTCGCGGCCGAGGGACTGCTGGCGAGGCCGACGGCATAGCCGTCGCCCAGGGTGTTGTCGGGACGATGGGCGGTTCCGGCGGACGCTGGGCGGTCGGCAGGTCGAGCAGCCTCGCCAGGCCCAACGCACTGGGCGTTGGCCGCCTCAGTCCTCTGTGCTCAACGCGGGCGGCCGGTCGGGGCGGCGGTTGTTTGGCGACGCGGCGTACTTCCGCCCGCCGATCTTGACGTGGCCGGTCCAGTTCAATGCGACGGCGACCAGAGCGAGCGCGACGCCGACGCCGATGAACAGTCCCGCCCGCCAGTCGGGCAGTTCTGCAAGAAAGCAGAAGAGTGCGGCAAGAGTCGAGCACGTCCAGTACACGCGGCGCTGGATCGAATCCGGGGACAATCGCGCGGATTTCCACAGGGGAAACCAGCCGCCGACGACGCCAAGGAAAAGCAGCGCGGGCACAGCCCAAGTGGCGATGGATCTCATCGTTCCCCATTCCCAGCGGTCGGTTTCGTGGGATTCGGTGGAGTAGTCATACGTCTCTTTCCAACGCGGGCGGTTGGTGAGCAGGTCGTGCATCGGGCGCGTGACGAGCGCTTCGATCAGGTCGACCAGCACCGCACCGATGGCGCGCAGGACATCGGTGTGGCCGGTGAACATCGCGACGACGCACACCGCCGGCCAGGACGCGACGATGACGACTACCGTGGTCAGAAGATACTTGAGCGCGGTCAGCAGATGAGAAGACACGCCTCCCCCTCACAGGGGTTGAAAGCGACGAGACGACCGTGGCCGTCCCCACCGCAACCCCATCGGCCTCGGCATACTTTCTGGAGACTCAGAGCCCGGTTCACAGTGTTGTTACGCATCGCCACTGGTCAGAGCAATGATCAGTACCTCGTTGCATTGTGTGCCTGACAGGCACACAATGGATGGCATGGCTATGAAGACGGAGCGGTTCGCGGTGCGCCTTACTGCTGAACAGGACGCGCTGATTCGTCGTGCCGCCGAAGTGGAGGGGACGGATCTGACCAACTTCACGGTGACCGCGACGCTGGCGCATGCCCGCGAGGTGCTCGCCGACCGGCGGCTGTTCATGCTCGACGCCCCGGCCTGGTCGGAGTTCGTGTCGGTGCTGGACCGGCCGGTGTCGCAGAAGCCGCGGCTGGAGAAGTTGTTCGCGGAGCCCTCGATCTTCGACGAGTGAGCGGCTACAGCGCGCCCCGGCCGATCAGCGAACACGATGTGGTCGCCGACTTCGACAGCGGCGAACCCAGCCTGGACGAGTACCTGCGGGGACGCGCCCTGGCCAACCACGTCGAGGGTGCCTCCCGGTGCTTCGTGACGTGCCGGGACGGCCGCGTCGTCGGGTTCTACGCGCTGGCCTCGGCGGCGGTGGAGCGCGCCGGCACACCCGGGCGGGTGCGGCGCAACATGCCCGATCCGGTGCCGGTGATCCTGTTGTCGCGGCTGGCGATCGACCGCAAGGAACAAGGCCAGGGGTTGGGTGCCGCGCTGCTACGCGATGCGATCACCCGCGCGGTGGCCGCTGCGGAGATCATCGGCGTGCGGGCGCTGCTGGTGCACGCGCTGCACGAGCAGGCACGGGCGTTCTACGCGCACTTCGATTTCGAGCCCTCGCCGACCGACCCGCTGCACCTGCTGCTGTTGATCAAAGACGCCCGCGCCCTTCTCGACCCGCCGCAGAAGTAACCGAGCTGATGCCCGACGCGGAGAACGAACCACGGGATCACACGTGGCGATCAGCAGAAACCTTCCAACGTTTTCTCGACCACATGGACGAGTTCCGGCGGTCACCGCAGGGCGAGCAGCTCCAGGCCGATCAACAAATCAGCCCCGTGGTGAGAAATTGCGACGAGCAAGGGAATTGCGCAGACGCAACCAGGCGTTGCAAAATGTCGTCATACCACCCGCCCCTACCGGGGCGGGTTTTTATGTTCGGGAGCACCGAAACACAAAGGTCACGAGCTCTTCCGAGTTCGTGACCTCTGTTCACACGGTGGGCGAAGGGGGACTTGAACCCCCACGTCCCGAAGGACACTGGCACCTGAAGCCAGCGCGTCTGCCATTCCGCCACTCGCCCGAATGACCGCGGAAGCGTATCACGCACACCGGCCCGAATCCCAAACCGAAGCCCGGCACAGCCGGGGTTCCACTCCCCCAAGATCAGCGCTGTGACCTGCATCAATGCATTTCTCAGAGTTACCGCGGTGCCGTCTGGGTGCTTGTGCCCGATAACATGGCGGGTAAAGCACGCTGAATTAAGCACAGTGGCGCGGTGCGCGGCGGAGTCGTCGTGTGCGCGGAATCAGAGGGTAGGCGGTGAGATGGGTCTGGTCGAGCGGTTCGACCGCAAGCTGGAGTCCACCGTTGAGGATGCCTTCGCCCGCGTTTTCGGCGGATCGATCGTCCCGGAGGAGGTCGAAGACCTGCTGCGCCGTGAGGCCGACGACGGCGTCCGCACGCTGGCCGGTGGCCACCACTTGGCCCCCAACGAATACGTCATCACCCTCAGCGGGCGCGACTACCAGAAAGTCGTGTCGGATCGCGATCTCACATCGGACACATTTGCCAAACATCTGGCCGCGTACATCGGCGAGCGTGGCTGGCAAACGTATGGTGATGTGGTCGTCCGATTCGAGCAGTCACCGGCCCTGCACACCGGCCAGGTACGCGCGCACGGCGTCGTCAACCCCGACGCGGACCAACCGGCCACCCCCACCCCGAGCACCACGGCACCCCCACAATCCGAGCAGGCCTTGACCGCAGAACCAGGAGTACCAGCGATGAGCGACAACCCGACCCACCGCCCCGGCCAGGACCGACCCGACCGGCCGGGCGACGAGTACTACGACGACCGCTACGCCCGTCCGCAGGAAGAGCCGCGCTACGCCGGCCAGGGCGGCTACGGATCTGGAGAGCAGGGCTATAACCCCCCGAACCCTCAGCCGCGGCCGTCGTACCCGGACCAGGGCGGCTACCAGCAGTCGTACGAGCAGCGCCCGCCGGCCGGATACGGCCCCCCGCCGGGATACGACCAGTACCGCGGCGGCTACAACTCACCCCAGGGCGCCCCTCAGGGCTATGGCGCGCCCCAGGGAGCACCGCAGGGTGACTACGACTACGGCCGGCCCCAGGGTGACTACGACTACGGCCGCCCGCCGGCCCCCCGTCCCGACGAATACCGCCAGTCCTATCCCGACCAGGGCGGGTACGACCAGGGGTACAACGCGCCGCCGTCCTACGGCCGCCCCGAGTACGGCCAGCCCGACTACGGCCGCGCCCCCGCCGGTTACGGCGAACCGGGCCGCGATTACGACTACGGCCAGCCGCCCGCCCCGGCCGGTTACGGCGGCTACGGCCAGGGCGATTATCGTCCCGCGGCCGGTGGCGCCGTCGTCACCCTGCAACTCGACGACGGCAGCGGCCGCACCTACCAGTTGCGTGAGGGCGCCAACGTCGTCGGCCGCGGCCAGGACGCGCAGTTCCGGCTGCCCGACACCGGCGTCTCCCGCCGGCACCTGGAGATCCGCTGGGACGGCCAGGTGGCACTCCTATCGGACCTGAACTCCACCAACGGCACCACGGTGAACAACGCACCGGTGCAGGAGTGGCAGCTGGCCGACGGTGACGTCATCCGGCTGGGCCACTCGGAGATCGTCGTCCGGGTCCACTGACCGCGCCGGGATCACGCCGGGCCGACCGGGGTGAAGCCAGGCGAGCTTCCCGTACCGCTGGTCGTCGCCAAAGTATGGTGACGTTGCCGCCGCGAACCGAGGCGGCATCAAGGGAAGGACGGCAGATGCAGGGACTCGTTCTGCAGCTGTCGCGCGCCGGTTTCCTCTTGCTCCTGTGGATCTTCATCTGGTCGGTGCTGCGCATCCTGCGCACCGATATCTACGCGCCCACCGAGGCGGTCATGGTCCGCCGCGGCATGGCGCTGCGCGGAACGCTGCTGCCCAACCGGCAACGCCGCACGGTGCCCCGGCATCTGATCGTCACGGCGGGATCGCTGGCGGGCACCCGGATCACGCTCGGCTCGCAGCCGGTGTTGATCGGCCGGGCCGACGATTCGACGCTGGTGCTCACCGATGACTACGCCTCGACGCGGCACGCGCGCCTGTCGCAGCGCGGGTCGGAGTGGTACGTCGAGGATCTAGGATCGACCAACGGTACATACCTCGACAGGGCGAAAGTGACGACGGCGGTACGAGTTCCGATCGGCGTGCCGGTGCGCATCGGCAAGACGGCAATCGAGTTGCGCCCGTGACCCTTGTCCTGCGCTACTCCGCCCGCAGCGACCGCGGCCTGGTACGCGCCAACAACGAGGACTCGGTCTATGCCGGTCCGCGACTGCTGGCCCTGGCCGACGGGATGGGCGGGCACGCCGCCGGTGAGGTGGCCTCCCAACTGGTGATTGCCGCCCTGGCCCACCTCGACGACGACGAGCCCGGCGGGGATCTGCTGTCCAAGCTCGACGACGCGGTGCACCAGGGCAACGCGGCGATCGCCGCCCATGTCGACGCCGAACCCGAACTCGACGGCATGGGCACCACGTTGACCGCAATCCTGTTCGCGGGCAATCGACTTGGGCTCGTCCACATCGGCGACTCGCGCGGCTACCTGCTGCGCGACGGGGAACTGACCCAGATCACCAAGGACGACACCTTCGTCCAGACCCTGGTGGACGAGGGCCGCATCACCGCCGAGGAGGCCCACAGTCACCCGCAGCGATCGCTGATCATGCGCGCGCTGACCGGTCACGAGGTGGAACCCACGCTGATCATGCGCGAGGCTCGGGCCGGCGACCGTTACCTGCTGTGCTCCGACGGCCTGTCCGATCCGGTCAGCCACGACACGATCCTCGAGGCACTGCAGATCGAGGACGTCAACGAAAGCGCCGACCGGCTCATCGAATTGGCGCTGCGCGGCGGCGGACCGGACAACGTCACCGTCGTCGTGGCCGACGTCAGCGAAGTCACCGCCTTCGACTACGGACAGACCCAGCCGATCCTGGCCGGCGCGGTATCGGGTCACGACGACGACAGCGCGGCACCGCCGAATACCGCCGCGGGACGGGCATCGGCCATCGCACCGCGCCCGCCTGCGGCCAAACGGGTTGTGCCGCAACAGGAGACGGCGGTCAGCAAGCCGCGGTCACGGCGGCGCATGTTCATCGCCGCCGCGGTGATCGCCCTGATCCTGCTGGCCGGCCTGGCCGTCGGTCGCGAGATCGTCCGGAACAACTACTACGTCACCGAACACGACGGCACGGTGTCGATCATGCGCGGCATCTCGGGTTCGATCCTCGGCTTCCGGATGCAGAACCCCTACCTGCTGGGCTGCCTCAACGACCACAACGAGCTGTCGCAGATCAGCTACGGCCAGCCGGTGGACAACCTGGACTGCCACCTCATGCAACTCGACGACCTGCGGCCCTCCGACCGCGCCAAGGTGGCCGCGGGTCTGCCCGGCGGCTCGCTCGACGACGCCATCGAGCAACTGCGCGAACTCGCCCGCAGTTCGCTCCTGCCGCCCTGTCCGGTGCCGGTGGCCACCACCGCCACCCCGGCGCCGCCCTCGACCACCCCGAAACCCGAACCGGCACAAGGGAATTCACCCACTACCGCCTCGCCCGCCCCGGCCCCGACACCGTCGCCCACCGTCACCGCCCTGCCCGCCCCGCCACCGAAGCCGGGCACCGACTGCCGGGCGGCGGCATGACGACGACGGCACCCCAGTCGCCGGTGGCGCTGACCCCGCCGCTGCCGAACCGGCGCAACGCCGAACTCCTGCTGCTGTGCTTCGCGGCGGTCATCACCGGGGTGGCGCTGCTGATCGTCGAGGTCAACCAGGAGCAGGGCCTGTCCTGGGATCTGCTCGGATACCCGGGTTCGTTCCTGGCCCTGTTCGTCGTCGCACACCTGGCCATCCGGCGCTTCGCGCCCTACGCCGACCCGCTCCTGCTTCCGGTGGTGGCCCTGCTCAACGGGCTGGGTCTGGTGATGATCCACCGGCTCGACCTCGCCAACGGCGGCAACCTCACCAACGACGGACCCAGCGCCGGGCAGCAGATGCTGTGGACCCTGATCGGGGTGCTCGCGTTCACCGGCGTCGTGGTCTTCCTCAAGGATCACCGCCAACTGTCCAGCTACGGCTACGTGTGCGGGCTCGGGGGCCTGGTGCTGCTCGCCATCCCGGCGCTGCTGCCATCCCGGTTCTCCGAAGCCGGCGGTGCCAAGATCTGGATTCGTTTCCCGGGCTTCTCGATTCAGCCCGCCGAGTTCTCCAAGATCCTGCTGCTGATCTTCTTCGCGTCGGTCCTGGTGTCCAAGCGCGACCTGTTCGCCAGTGCCGGCAAGCACGTGCTGGGCATGGACCTGCCGCGACCCCGCGATCTGGCCCCACTGCTGGCGGCCTGGGTCATCTCCGTCGGCGTGATGATCTTCGAGAAGGACCTCGGCACCTCCCTGCTGCTGTACGCGTCCTTCCTGGTGATGGTGTACATCGCCACCGAACGGTTGAGCTGGGTCGTCATCGGGATGGCGCTGTTCAGCGCGGGAGCCGTTGTCGCATACCACCTTTTCGGCCACGTCCGGGTCCGGGTGCAGACCTGGCTCGACCCGTTCGCCGACCCCGACGGCGCCGGTTACCAGATGGTCCAGTCGATGTTCAGCTTCGCCACCGGCGGGGTGTTCGGCACCGGCCTGGGCAACGGGCAGCCCGGCAACGTCCCGGCGGCCTCCACCGACTTCATCATCGCCGCCATCGGTGAAGAACTCGGGTTGGTCGGTCTAGCAGGCGTTCTCATGCTGTACACCATCTTGATCATCCGCGGCATGCGCACCGCGATCGCGGTGCGGGACAGCTTCGGCAAGCTGCTGGCCGCCGGCCTGGCGTCCACCCTGGCCATCCAGTTGTTCATCGTCGTCGGCGGCGTCACCAAGCTGATCCCGCTGACCGGCCTGACCACGCCTTGGTTGTCCTACGGCGGTTCGTCGCTGTTGGCCAACTACGTGCTGCTGGCCCTGCTGGTCCGGATCAGCCATGCCGCGCGGCGGCCCATCGTCACCGGGCCGATCCCCCAGCAGCCGATCGCCGTCGTGCGCACCGAGGTGATCGACAAGGTATGAACACCTCGCTGCGCCGCATCTCGATCACCGTCATGGCGCTGATCGTGCTCCTGCTGGTCAACTCCACGGTCACCCAGGTGTTCCGGGCCGACGGGCTGCGCGCCGATCCGCGCAATCAGCGGGTGCTGCTCGACGAGTACTCGCGGCAGCGCGGCCAGATCACCGCCGCCGGCCAACTGATGGCCAACTCGGTGTCCACCGACGGCCGCTTCCGGTATCTGCGGGTGTACCCGAATCCCTTTGAGTACGCACCGGTTACCGGCTTCTACTCGCTGAGCTATTCGAGCAGCGGACTGGAACGCGCCGAAGACACCGTCCTGAACGGCTCCGGCGAGCGGTTGTTCGGGCGCCGGCTGGCCGACTTCTTCACCGGGCGCGATCCCCGCGGCGGCAACGTCGACACCACCATCCTGCCCCGCGTGCAGCAGGCCGGCTGGGACGCCATGCAGCACGGCTGCCCCGACGGGCCGTGCAGGGGCGCGGCCGTCGCCGTCGAACCGTCCACCGGCCGGATCCTGGCCCTGGTGTCCTCCCCCAGCTTCGACCCCAACACGCTGTCGTCGCACGATCTGGCCGCACAGTCGGCCGCCTGGCAGCAACTGCGCGACGACCCGGACTCCCCGCTGACCAACCGCGCCATCGCCGAGCGCTACCCGCCGGGTTCCACCTTCAAGGTCATCACCACCGTCGCCGCCCTGCAGAGCGGGGTCACCGAGAACGATCAGCTGACGGCACTGCCGTCCATCCCGCTGCCGGACAGCACGGCCACGCTGGAGAACTACGGCGGCACGCCCTGCGGGTCCGGTCCGACGGCCCCGCTGCGCGAGGCGTTCGCCCGGTCCTGCAACACCGCCTTCGTCGAACTGGGGCTGCGCATCGGCGTCGACGCGCTCCGTTCGGCCGCGGGCTCCTTCGGGTTCGACTCCGACCCCGACCCGATCCCCCTGCAGGTCGCCGAATCCACCGTCGGGCCGATCCCCGACCGGGCCGCGCTGGCGATGTCGAGCATCGGCCAGAAGGACGTGTCGGTCACGCCGCTGCAGAACGCGATGATCGCCGCGACGATCGCCAACGACGGCGTGATGATGCGCCCCTTCCTGGTGTCCAGCCTGCAGGCGCCCGACCTCGCCAACCTGGCCACCACGATTCCGATCCAGCAGCGTCGTGCGGTGTCACCGCAGGTCGCGGCTAAACTCAGAGATTTGATGGTCGCCGCCGAGCAGAACACGCAACAGAAAGGGGCCATCCCCGGCGTGCAGATCGCGTCGAAGACCGGAACCGCCGAGCACGGCAGCGATCCCCGCAACACGCCGCCGCACGCGTGGTACATCGCGTTCGCGCCGGCGCAGTCGCCCAAGGTCGCGGTTGCCGTGCTGGTGGAGAACGGCGGCGATCGGCTTTCCGCCACCGGCGGCGCGGTCGCGGCCCCCATCGGGCGGGCGGTTATCGCCGCGGCACTTCAGGGAGGATCATGAGTCCCCGCGTCGGCGTGACACTGTCCGGCCGCTACCGCCTGCAACGCCTGATCGCCACCGGCGGCATGGGTCAGGTATGGGAGGCCGTGGACAGCCGGCTGGGCCGCCGCGTCGCGGTCAAGGTGCTCAAGGCCGAATACTCCTCCGATCCCGAGTTCGTCGAACGGTTCCGCGCCGAGGCCCGCACCGTCGCGATGCTCAACCATCCGGGCATCGCCGGCGTGCACGACTACGGTGAGACCGAGATCGACGGCGAGGGCCGCACCGCGTACCTGGTGATGGAACTCGTCAACGGCGAACCGCTGAACTCCGTCCTCAAACGCACCGGCCGGCTGTCGCTGCGGCACACCCTGGACATGCTCGAGCAGACCGGCCGCGCCCTGCAGGTCGCCCACGCCGCGGGCCTGGTGCACCGCGACGTCAAACCCGGCAACATCCTGATCACCCCGACCGGGCAGGTCAAGCTCACCGACTTCGGCATCGCCAAGGCCGTCGACGCCGCCCCGGTGACCCAGACCGGCATGGTGATGGGCACCGCCCAGTACATCGCGCCCGAACAGGCCCTCGGCCACGACGCCACCGCCGCCAGCGACGTGTACTCACTGGGAGTCGTTGGCTACGAAGCGGTTTCGGGTAAGCGGCCGTTCACCGGCGACGGCGCCCTGACCGTGGCGATGAAACACATCAAGGAGAGCCCGCCGCCGCTCCCACCCGACGTGCCGCCCGAGGTCCGCGAACTCATCGAGATCGCGCTGGCCAAGAACCCCAGCATGCGCTATCGCAACGGCGGCGCGTTCGCCGACGCCGTCGCGGCCGTGCGCGCCAAGCGCCGGCCGCCGCGGCCCAATCACACCCCGAGCATCGGTCGCGCGGTGCCGGCGGCCATTCCGTCGCCCACTACCGCCCGGCCCGTCGCCGAGGCCCGGCCCGCCACCGCCGCCCGGCCCCGCCCCGCAACCGGCAGCCACCGGCCCCCGCCGGCGCGCAGCACGTTCTCGCCCGGCCAGCGGGCGCTGCTGTGGGCGGCCGGTGTGCTCGGTGCGCTCGCGATCATCATCGCGGTGCTCCTCATCATCAATTACGGCCGCAACGACAACCTCGACCAGAACAAGACCCCGGAGACCATCACGGAGACCACCCTGGCTCCCCCGGGCAGTCCGGTGCCGGCGCAGCCCACCGACTGGACCCAAGGACAGTTCCCGACCCGGCCCCCCAGCGAGACAGCCACATGACGCAGCCGCATCCACCCCAATTCCTTTCCGACCGTTACGAACTCGGGGAAATCCTCGGGTTCGGCGGGATGTCGGAGGTGCACAAGGCCCGCGACACGCGCTTGCACCGCGACGTCGCGGTGAAGATCCTGCGCGCCGACCTGGCCCGCGACCCGAGCTTCTACCTGCGCTTCCGCCGCGAGGCGCAGAACGCCGCCGCGCTGAACCATCCGGCCATCGTCGCGGTGTACGACACCGGTGAGGCGGAGACGGGGTCGGGGCCGCTGCCCTACATCGTGATGGAGTACGTCGACGGGGTGACGCTGCGCGACATCGTGCACACCGACGGCCCGATCCCGCCGCGACGTGCCATCGAGATCATCGCCGATGCCTGCCAGGCGCTGAACTTCAGTCACAACCACGGCATCATCCATCGCGACGTCAAACCGGCCAACATCATGATCAGCAAGGCCAATGCGGTCAAGGTGATGGACTTCGGCATCGCGCGGGCGCTGGCCGACTCGCACAGCGTCACCCAGACCGCCGCCGTCATCGGCACCGCGCAGTACCTGTCCCCCGAACAGGCCCGCGGCGACGCCGTCGACGCCCGCTCGGATGTGTACTCGCTGGGTTGCGTCCTCTACGAAATCCTCACGGGTGAACCACCTTTCGTCGGTGACTCCCCGCTGGCGGTGGCCTATCAGCACGTGCGCGAGGATCCCGTCGCACCGTCGAAGAAGAACCCCGCCATCGGGCCGGAACTCGATGCGGTGGTCCTCAAGGCGCTGTCCAAGAATCCGGACAACCGCTACCAGACCGCCGCCGAGATGCGGGCCGACCTGGTGCGCGTGCACAACGGTGAGGCGCCGGAGGCACCCAAGATCCTGACCGACGACGAGCGCTCCTCCCTGCTCGCCGCCGGTTCCGGCCGCGGGTTGGCCGACACCGACCAGATCCCCCGGCAGGGCAGTCCGTACGACGACCGTCGGGGCGGGTGGTCGGTGACCCGCTGGCTGACGGCGCTGGCCGTCCTGGCCGTCCTGACCGTGGCGGTGACCTTCGCGATCAACACCTTCGGGGGCGGGACGCGCCAGGTGCAGGTGCCCGACGTCAAGGGGCAGGTGTCCGCCGACGCGGTGGCCACCCTGCAGAACCACGGATTCCGGACGAACACGCAGCAGAAGCCCGATTCGGTGGTGCCGCCCGATCACGTCATCGACACCTCGCCGGCGGCCAACTCCGCGGTCAAGGCCGGTGAAGAGATCACCGTCAACGTCTCCACGGGGCCCGAGCAGCGCGAGATCCCCGACGTCGCCTCCCTGAGCTACGGCGATGCCCTGCAGAAACTGAAGAGCGCCGGCTTCAGCGTTTTCAAGCAGTCGAACGCGCCGTCGACGCCCGAGCAGAAGGACAAGGTGCTGGGCACCAGCCCGCCGGCCAACCAGACCTCGGCGATCACCAACGAAATCACCGTGATCGTGGGCACCGGCCCGGAGAGCAAGGAAGTGCCCGATGTTGCCGGGCAGACCGTCGATCAGGCCCAGCAGAATCTCACCGTCTACGGATTCACCCGGGTCACCCAGGCCCAAGTGGACAGCACGCGGCCGGCCGGCACCGTGCTGAGCACCAATCCGGCCACCGGCCAGAGCGTTCCGCTGGACACGGTGATCGAGTTGCGGGTGTCCCGGGGGAACCAGTTCACGATGCCGGATCTGGCGGGTCAGTTCTGGACCGACGCCGAGCCGAACCTGCGGGCACTGGGCTGGACCGGGGTGCTGATCAAGGGCGCCGACGTGCCGAACAGCGGTCAGCGCAGCGCCGCGGTGGTGACGCAGAGTCCGGCGGCGGGTTCCGGAATCAACTTCGACGCACCGATCACGCTGGCCTTTGCGTCGTAGCCGCCCGCACCGTATCGGCGATTTCTGACTCCAGCCGTCGGACCACGTGCTCGTCGGGCGCCTCGCCGCACACGGCCAGCCAGTTGGCCAGCATCCGATGGCCGCCCTCGGTGAGGATCGACTCGGGATGGAACTGCACCCCGTGGATGGGCAGTTCGGTGTGCCGCACCCCCATGATGACGCCGCTGCGGGTGCGCGCGGTGACCTCCAATTCGGCGGGCACCGTCTCCGGCAGGATCGTCAGTGAGTGATACCGCGTCGCGGTGAACGGGTCCGGAAGACCTTTCAGCACACCGACATTCGTGTGATAGACGGCGCTGGTCTTGCCGTGCAGAAGCTCCGGGGCGCGGTCCACGGTGGCGCCGAACGCCACGCCGATGGCCTGGTGGCCCAGGCACACGCCGAGCAGCGGGGTGCCCGTGCGGGCGGCGGCGCGCACCATCGGGATGGTGGCACCCGCCCGTTCCGGCGTGCCCGGGCCGGGGGAGAGCAGCACCCCGTCGTACCGGCCGGCGACATCGTCGGGGTCGGCGAGTCGGTCGTCGTCGTTGCGCCACACCTCGGCCGTGACGCCCAGCTGTCCCAGATACTGGACCAGGTTGAACACGAAGCTGTCGTAGTTGTCGACGACGAGGACACGCATCGGCCCAGGTTACCGGTGTCCCCCGGTGCGCGAACGTGCAGCCATGTGCATATCTGGAGCCGCGAAGTCCACAAGGCTGCACATTCGCGGACGAGATGGGTTCAGTAGGGGATCGGTCCGGCCGCCTGGGCGTAGCGCATGCGGATCGGCTCGGTGTAACCGAGGATCTGCAGGTCCTGCCGGACGTCCTCGGTGTAGCCCAGGCCGAAGCGCACCACGTACTGCTTGTAGAGCGTCACCAGGGGAGCCGCCGCCAGGGCGGCCTGCATCGCGGGTACGTCGCCGATGGCCGACACGGTGTACGGCGGGCTGTAGGTGCGGCCGTTGAGCAGCAACGTGTTTCCCACGCAGCGCGGCGCGGACGTGGCGATCAGCCGCTGATCCTGCATCTGGACGGCCTCCGCCCCGGCGCTCCACAGCGCGTTGAGCACCGCCTGGATGTCCTGCTGATGCACCACCAGGTCATCCGGCGCGGCATCGCGGGGGAAGCGGCCGTTGGCGTCGCGTTGGGCGTCGGTGAGGGTCACGACCAGTCCGGGCCCGTGCACGGGGCCGAGTCCGGCATCGGCGGCCAGGTCTTCGGCCCGGTTTTGCATCGCGGCCAGCGCCAGGTCCGACGAGCGGCCGTGGGTGGTGTCGATCCGGGCGGCCAGGGCGTCGCGCTGCGCGCCGAGCCGGTCGACTCCGGACTGGGCCTCGCGGACCATGTCGACGAGGCGGGGGGAGTCGCTGCCGCGGATCTCCGTGCCGCCGGACACCCCGTGGGTCGCCGCGAGCAGCAGACCGGCCAGCAGGCACACCACCGGGACGCCGTACCGCCACGGCGACGGCGACGGCGACGGCGGGGCACCGTTGGTACCGGCCATCTGGTCCTCCCGGGGATTCCGGCTTTGGCTCGGGGCTGGGTTAATCTCGTAGCCAGCCTCATAGCCTGACTCCGAAGATATCCCCTCAGAAGGTAGCCATGCCCAAGTCCAAGGTCCGCAAGAAGAACGACTTCACCGTCAACCCGGTGTCGCGTACCCCGGTCAAGGTCAAGGCCGGCCCGTCCAGCGTGTGGTTCGTCGTCCTGTTCACCGGTTTGATGCTGATCGGCCTGACGTGGCTGCTCGTCTTCCAGCTGGCCGGTTCGCAGCTGACCTGGATGAGCGATCTCGGCGCGTGGAATTACGCGATCGCGTTTGCTTTCATGATCACCGGGTTGTTGCTCACCATGCGCTGGCACTGAGGGCCGCTCCCGAACGGCACGCCGTGGCCAGGTGAGGCTTTGCTCACACCAAGTCGCCGGCCCGCCACCGGCCAATCACACGCGTGTTATTCATCCCCATTGTTGATAGCGTCTGTGGATAACCGCATTCGCCTTGGTTAGAGGCCTATGGACCCCCTTCAGCAAACCCGATGGCAACCCCGCACCGGCGGGATAGCGGCCCTCGCCGGCTTCGGGTTGATTCTGGGAATTGTCAGTGTGACGGGCATCACAGATGCTCCCGGCCGCTTTTTGTCCGGCGTTGCGGCGGTGTGCTTGCTGTTGTTTGCAGTGGGCGCGTGGCGGGCCCGACCCAAGCTGGCAATCACCGCCGACGGGCTGGTGGTGCGCGGGGCGCTGCGCACCCGGACGTTGCGGCGCGCGGACATCACCCGAATCCGCATCACCGAGATCCGCCGGATCGGCCGTCGGATGCGCCTACTGGAGATCGACACGGCCGACGACCGGCTTTGCGTGTTCACCCGCTGGGAGCTGGGCACCGACCCGCTGAACGTGCTCGACGCACTGACCGACGCCGGCTACGCGGGCTAACCCCCCTGTGCGACCCCACGCGCGAGGGTGCGCGTCGGTACGGCGACACGCCGCTATCGGCGGACGTTTGTGAACGCTCGCGCGCGGATCGTCAGGAGATGGTGATCGACTCGATGACGACCGGCTCGAGCGGACGGTCGTTGCGGTCCACCGCCGTGGTGGCGATCGCGTCGACGACCTGCTGCGAATCGGGGTCGACAACCTCGCCGAAAATCGTGTGCCGGCGGTTCAGGTGCGGCGTCGGGCCCACGGTGATGAAGAACTGCGAGCCGTTGGTCCCCGGCCCGGCGTTGGCCATCGCCAGCAGGTAGGGCTTGTCGAACTGCAGCTCGGGGTGGAACTCGTCGGCGAACCGGTAGCCCGGACCGCCGCGGCCGGTGCCGGTCGGGTCACCGCCCTGGATCATGAACCCACCGATGACACGGTGGAACACCGCGCCGTCATAGAACGGGCCCGAGGTGCTGCCGGAGGCGTTCTCCTCGGAGTATTCCTTGGTCCCCTGCGCCAGGCCGACGAAATTGGCGACGGTCTTGGGGGCGTGGTTGCCGAACAGCGCGATCTTGATGTCGCCGCGGTTGGTGTGCAGTGTGGCGGTGCCGGTCTGAATGGGGCTCGTGGTCACGGGTTCACAGTGTGCCACTTCCCGATCGACCCGTCCGATGCACCCTGTGCTGTTGCCGTTCTCGGCGTCTGTTCGCCCACACATTTGCGGCTTTGGTGGCAGGGTGAAGGTCGCCGCCCGGCCCGAGAGAGGAAGCCATGACCGTCGACGTCGAGACCAGATTGACCCCTGCGCAACGCCTCACCCGCGGCCTGGGCCGCACCGCAGCCGGCCCGGTCGACGTCACGCGCGGGACGCTCGGGCTGGTGGCCCAGTCGGTCGGGGCGACGTTCGGCGGCCTGCGCCAGCAGTACCGCAAGAGCCAGGCACGCAAGGAGGCCCGCCGGGAACTCGCCGAGGCAAAGGGTCTGGTGGCCAAGGAGTTCGCCGACGTCAAGGAGGCCGTGCAGACGCTGGCCGAGACGAAGGGCAGCGGCCATCCGCGGCGCAAGGGCCTGATTTTCGTCGGTGCGGGTCTGGCGGCGCTGGCCGGGGGAGCGGCGCTGTTCGCCAAGATCCGGCAATCCCAGCGACCGCAGCCGTCGACGTTGCCGCCCAGCGTCGAGGTCGCGCCGAAGCCGTAGCCGGCCCGATTCAGTTGCCCGGCAACAACATCGACCGCCAGTCCCGCGGCTGTACGGCGGCGGGCCCGAGGTTGCTCTGGATGTACTGCCGCCCGTCGGGCCCGGTGTAGCCGCCCGTCACCGGATCGTATTCGGCGCCGGCGACCGGCGGCTGCGGCACCCCCTGGCCGGACAGCGTGGCGTTCGGATCGCCCTTCCAGTTGTATCCGTCGTTGAGCGGGACGTAGTTCTCGTCGCTCTCGCACATCGCCACCGTCGGCGCCCGCTTACCCGGCCGCGTCAGGCACGGGATGTTGCGCGCCCCCCGCACGCTCTGCGGCGAGTCCTGCGGCACCCGGCAGTACAGGTCGCCGGCCGGCCGGTCCGGATGGTCCTCCAGGGCCGGGGCGCGCTGCTGCTGAGCCGGCAGGAAACCGGTGGTGCACGGCGGCGGCTGGTTCAGGCTGAGGTTCATGCTCAGGTAGGCGCCCCGGTAGGGCTGCTTGGTGCCCCGGTTGGCCAGCGTGATCGCCTGTGCGGCGGCGGCCGCCTGCGGCGCGAGCACCAGCAGCTGTTCCACGCCCGGTTGGTAGGTGAGCAGGACCTGGGCCGCGCTGGCCAGGTTGGCGGCCAGCACGGGCACCGTGGGCTGGACCCGGTCCAGCAGCCGGGTGGCCTCGTCGACCGCCGGACCGCCCTGGTTCAGCAGCTCCCGAAGGGCGCCGTCGTTGTCTTTCAGCTGCCGGCTGATCGTCGCCACGTGGCCGGCCCAGATCTGGACCGCGTCGGCAGAATCGTTCTGCGCCTGCAGGATTGGTTGCGACTGGTCGATCAGGGTCAGCAGCGGCCCCAGGTTCTTGCGCGCTTCGGCAGCCAGCGCGCCGCCGCCGGTGACGAGCCGGGACAATTCCGGTCCCATGCCGCCGACCGCGGTGTACGCCTCGTCGACCATCGTCTTGAGGTCGTCGTGCGGGATCGCTTTCAGTCCGTTGTTCAGCGAGTCGAGCACCGCGTCGAAGTCGGGCGGCACCGAGGTGCGCTCGACGGGGATCACGTCGCCGTCCTTCAGCGGTGCCGAATCCCGGCGGGGCAGCAGCGCGATGTACTGCTCGCCGACCGCCGACTGGCTGTGCACCTGGGCGTCGAGATCCGCCGGGATGGCGATGTCGGACTTCAGGGACAGCACGGCGGCCGCACCGGTCTCGGTCAGGTGCACGGCCTTGATGCGGCCGACCTCCGCGCCGCGGTAGGTCACGTTGCCGCCGGGGTAGACACCGGCGGTCCGGGGCAGTTCGACGGTCACCTGGTAGCGCCCGATCCCGAACATGGCGGGCAGCCTGATGTAGCCGAGAATCATGGCCGTCGCCCCGATCAGCGCGACGAGGGCGAACACCGCCAACTGGATGCGGATGCGAAGCGTCAGTGGTGGCATGTCGGTCCCATCAACGTCCCTGGTCCCACCGGTAGGGCGCGAGCAGGGGATTGCCGCCGGTGTAGGGGCTGGGCAGCTGACCGATCGTGCGACCCCACTGCAACTCCAACTCGGTCAGGTCGCCCTCCCACCGGGTCCCGGTGAAAAACGACGCGTCGAGGCGGCTCAGCGTCAGGTCGATGACGGCGGTCAGGTTCGCGAAATCCCCGCGTTGCCAGGTGGCGACGTTGTCGGTGGGAAACGGGTAGGTGGCGAACAGGCCCAGCGCCCGGGTCAGGGCGGGGCCGGCATCGGCCAGCGCCCCCAGCACCGGGCCGAGATCTTCGAGTTCGCGGACCAGGCCGTCCTTCGTCTGGTTCGTGGAGTCGGCCACCAGTGCGCTGAACTTGCCGAGTTGATCGAGGGCCTCAACCAGCGTCTGCCGTTGATCGGCGATCACCCGCATCGCGTCCGGAATGGTCTTGAGCGCGTGGTCCAGCACCGGCTGCTGGTCGGCGAACTGACCGGCAAGGGTGTTCAGGCTCTCGGCGGTGGCGATGATGTCGTCCGACTGGTCGTCGACGTAGCGGGTGAACCGGTCGAGTTGCTCGATCAGGCTGCGCAGATCCTGCTCGCGCCCGGTCAGTGCCGTGCTCAGCGACTCGGTGATGTCCCGGATCTGACCGACGCCGCCGCCGTTGAGCAACATCGACAGTGCCGCGAGCACCTGCTCGCTCGACGGGTACGTGCCGGCCGACGACAGGGGGAGCACGGCGCCCTCGGTCAGCTTGCCCCGCGGTGCGACGTCCGTCGGTGCCGCCAGCTCGACGTGCAGTGAACCCAGCAGGCCGCTCTGCCCGACCGTTGCGGTCGCGTTGGCCGGGAGGTCGACGTCGCCGTCGATGCTCAACGTCAGCAGCGCGTGCCAGCCCTGCCGCTCGATCTTGGTGACCGTGCCCACCGTGACGTCGTCGACCTGGACCCGGGAGTTGGGCTCGATGGTGCGCACGTCGGGCAGCTGCGCCTGGATGGTGTACGCGTCCGGCCCGCGGCCGGCGGTTCCGGGCAGCGGCAGCGAATTGAGACCGTGCCACCCGCAGCCGGTCAGCACCGCGGCCGGCACCGCGAGAACTCCGGCGATCACCCGGTTGCGCTTCATGGGGCCGCCTCGGCGGGCATCATCATGCCCGGCAGGCCGTCGGCCGGATTGGTCTGCGCCGCAGGGGGATTGGCCGGCGGCGGTGGCACGTAGTCGGGGCGCAGCCAGTCCTCGCTGTAGGTCACCTCGTTCGGCCGGGCGGCGGCGCCGACCATCGTGTTCTCGCCCAACGGCGGGAAGTTGTACTGGCGGTTCTTGACGATCGGCGCCAGGTACTGGACGCACAGCTTGGCCGACTGTTCGGCCCCCAGCCGGGAGGCCGCCTGAATCGCGCCGCACAGGAAGGTGATCGGGTCGGCGAAGTTGTTGAGGGCGGGGGCGCCGCCCATCGTGGCCTGGGCCGGCTGGTAGGTGTTCATCAGGTTCTGCAGCGCGTTCGGCGCCACGTGCAGGGTCTGCTTGATGTCGTCGAGGCTGGCCGTCACCGCCGCGGACACCGACGCCAGCCTGTCGGCGGTGGTGCCCAGCGACTCACGGTTGTCGGCGACGAAGGTGCGCACCTCGCCGACGACGCCGGCCAGGGCCGTCACCATGTCGCCGACCTCGTCGGGGTCGTTGGTCAGCAGCCCGGTCGCCGAGGCGAGGTTGGCGTTGAGTTGTCGCATCAGGTCACCGCTGTCCTGCAGGGCCGACACCACGATCGACAGGTTCTTCAGCGTGCCGAACAGGTCTTCGCTGTGGTCGCCGAGCAGCGAAACCGCTTGCGACAGTTTGGTGATGGTGTCCCTGATGGTGGCGCCCTGCCCGCGCAGGGTGTCGGCGGTGTTGTGCACCACCGATCCCAGCGTGCTCATCTCGCCCGGTCGGGCGGGCTGCAGGATCTTGCTGAGCCGCTCGAGTTGCTGACGCAGGTCGTCCCATTCGACCGGGACCGCGGTGCGTTCCAGCGGGATCACGGAGTCCGGTGGCAGCTGCGGGCCGCCGGTGTAGGCCGGGGTGAGCTGGATGATTCGCGCGGTCACGATGGCCGGGGACAGGATCACCGCCTTGGCGTCGGCGGGCACCGGGTACTTGCCGTCGTACCAGAAGGTGATCTTGACGCGGCTCGGTTGCGGCTCGATCCGCTCGATCTTGCCCACCGGGACACCGAGGATGCGGACCTCGTCGCCGACGAAGATGCCGTTGCTGTTGGCGAAGTACGCGATCACCGTTCGTCGGTTCGCGGTGCCGGCCGAGTGCAGCAACACCGTGACGGCCGCGACCAGGATCAGCGCCAGCATGGCGGCCAGGCCGCCGCGGAGGTAGACGCGCCTGTTCATCGGCCCGCCCCCGGCGGTGGCGACGGGTCGGCGGGTGGGCCCGGCGGCGGTCCGCCGGGCGGCGGGGCCGGCGGTGGCTCACGGTAGGGGTAGCGCGGGTCGCCGGGACTGCCGGTGATGGCATCGGGCAGGTTGAGCGGCGGCTCCCCGCCCTGTCCGGTGCGGGGGAACGGCAGCGGCAGCGGCGGAGTGCCCGGCTGACCGGTCTGCGGATCGGTGCGCTGCGAGGGCGCCAGCACGTTCGGGTCGAGACCGAGGTCGGAGAACGCGGCGTCGACGAAGGGCTGGATGAACTGTCCCGGCAGCAGGTTGGCGACGTAGAACTTGAAGAACGGCCCCGACGCCATCGATTCGCCCGACGACATCGCGTACTGGTTGAGTCCCTTGATCGCGCCCCGGATCTGGTCTTTGCGCTCGTCGACGATCGTCAGTAGTTGGTTGAGCTTGTCGAGTGCGGGCCGCAGCGTCTGCCTGTTCTCGGCGATCAGGTCCGTGATCTGCCGGCTCATGGCGGTGACGTTCCCCGAGATCTCGTCCAGGGCACGACCCTGGTTGTTCAGATCGGCGAGCAGCGCGTTGCTGTCGGTCAGCATCTGCACGATGGCGCCGCTGCGCTCGGCGAGCACCGTCGTCACCTTGTTCGAATCGGTGAGCAGTCGGCGCAACTGGGCGTCCCGGTTGTCCACGGTCTGCGAGAAGCGGGCGGTTCCCTGCAGCGCGGCCTTGAGAGCCGTTGGGGCCTGGGCGAATTCGTCGGCCAGGACCTGCCACGAATCGGACAGTCGATCGGTGTCCAGCCCGCTGATCGTGGTGGTCAGGTCGCCGAGTGCGTCGGGCAGCTGATAGGGCGAGGTGGTCCTGGCCAGCGGGATGGGGCCGGATTGCCTGCCGTCGCCGCGGGGTGTCAGTTCCAGGATCTTCGCGCCGAGAATGCTTTTCGTCTTGATCGCGGCCTCGGTGCGGTCGCCGACGCGGATGTTCTTGTCGACCTCGAAGGTGACCAGAACCCGGGCCCCGTCGAGTTCGATCCGGTCGACCCGGCCGGCCTCGAAGCCGAACACCCGCACCGGGGCCCCGGTGAGCAGCCCGCCCGCCTCGGCGAAGTAGGCCGAATACGGCCGGCCGGAATTGACGAACGGCAGTCGGCCGTAGTTGAGGGCGCCGAGGACGGCGGCCAGGGTGAGCCCGACGCCGACCAGGCCGACCACGATGGGGTTTCGTTCGTTGAATGTCTTCATCGTGGTGTGCACCTCCCGGTGTCCTGCCCGGCGACCTTGACGTAAACCGGCTGTCCGCCTTTGCCGTTCAGCTTCAGGACGAGATCGCAGAGATAGAAGCTGAAGAAGTCCCCGTAGAGTCCCTGGCGGTTCAGCATCCGGTAGGCGTCGGGCAGCGTGTCGAGGAAGTGCTCGAAGTAGGCCCGGTCGGACAGTACGGAGTTCGCCGTCCGATCGGCCTCGTCGATCACCTTGTTCAACGGCCTCCGGCCCTGCGTCAGCAGGTCGCTGATCGACGCCGCGGCTTCGTTGCCATAGGCCAGGGTGTTGCGGAGATCGTGCCGTCGTTCGGCGATCGTCGTCAGGGCCGCCGACAGGGCGTCGACGGTGTCGGCGAAGCCCGCGTTCTGGTCACCCAGTACGCCCACGACGGTCTTGAGGTTCGTGATGACCTGCCCGATCAGCTGGTCGCGGTCGGCCAGCTTGTTGGTCACGGCCGCGGTCTGGGTCAGAAACGATGTGATCGTCGGCCCTTCGCCCTGCAGCGCGTCGATCAGCTGGCTCGACAGCGCGTTCACCTGCTCGGGATCGAGCGCGTGGAACAGGGGACGGAATCCGCCGAGCAGCGCGTCGAGATCCAGCGCGGGGACGGTGCGCGACAGCGGGATGGTGGCACCGGGGTGGAGTTCCCGGGTGCCGCCGGTTCCTTCCTCGAGCGCGAGGTAGCGCTCGCCGATGAGGTTCCGGTAGCGGATCACCGCCCTGCTGCCCTCCGTCAACACCACCGACGCATCGGTGTCGAAGTCGACCAGGGCCATCCCGTCGGCGATCCGGATGTTCTTGACCTTGCCGACCTCGACCCCGGCGATGCGGACGAAGTTGCCGTTCTCCAGCCCGGAGACGGTGCGGAACTCCGCGGTATAGGTTTTCTCGTTCTCGAAGCGCAGTTGGGCGAAGATCGCCAACATGGCCACCAGGCCGAGTCCGCACACCACCAGGAAGATGCCGACGCGCCAGATCGCGCCGGGCAGGTTCTCTCTGACCGCAGGGTCTTTCATCGCAACCTCATCACGGTGACGGTGCCGCCGCCTGCGGCAGCGGTGGTGTGGGGGTCGGCTGCAGTTGCGCGGGCGCGGGCACCACGAACGGCTCCGAGCCCGGCGGCGGTGGACCGGGTTCCCGGGGCGCGCCCGGCGGCGGCGCCGGCGGCAGGCCCGGCCACAACGGTGTTCCGTCGGGGGCGTACAACTGGGCGCCGTAGGGCGGGGCACCGGGATACGGGATCGGCCCCGGCGCGGGGCCGCCCGGATAACGCACGCTGGGCGGCTCGGGCACCCCCCGGGTGACCGGGAAGTAGTCGGCGTAGCCGGGGAACCCGATGCCCGGATTCGGCCGGATGTCCAGGCCCGTGCCCCAGCCGGTGTTCGTGACGAGTTGGCGCACCGGCCAGTTGGCGGCGACGTCGGGCAGCGACCCGCAACCCGGTGTGCCCCCCGGTCCGCCCTTGGCGCCGATGATCGGCAGGTTCTGCGGATAGCGGTAGGCGTCGGGGCCGAACAGCAGGGCGCTGTCGAGGATCAGCGACTTGTGGTTCGCGCCGCCGGTCGCGTCCAGATAGCCGGTGTCGAGAGCGGTTTTGGCGCCCACCAGCGTGCAGGTGTAGGTGGGGTAGTACTTGAACAACAGCTGGGCGGTCGATTCGAACAGGCTGACCGCCGTGGTCAGATTGGCCTGGCTGGAACCGATCAGGTCGATACCGCCCCGGGTCAGCCCGAGGACGCCCGCGAGCAGTGCGTCCAGCGTCCGCGCGTTGTCGGTGAGGGTGGCGCTGCTGGTGGCCGCGGCGTCCAGGGTGGTCAGGATGTCCTGGGCCGCGGCGCTGTACGTGTCGGCGATCCCCTTGACGGCCCGGAGGTTGGCGTCGGCGGTGTCCCGTCGGGCGTTGACCTGCTTGAGCACCTCGTTCGTGTCGGTGATGGTTTGGCCGATCATCGGGCCGCGGCCGCGCAGTCCCTCGGACAGTGCGGACAGCACGGCCTGAAGTTTGGCGGGGTCCACCTGTTTGAGGATGTCGGCCACGTCGCGGAACAGGGTGTTGATCTCGGTGCTGACATTGTCGGATTCGATGACGTCGCCGGCGGAAAGCCGTTGCGGGCTCGGGTCGCTCGGGTAGCGCAGTTCGACGAACTTCGCGCTGAACAGCGTGCCGGCGCGGATGCTCGCCCCCACATTGGCGGGAATGAACCTCATCTGATCCGGTTCGATGTCGAGTTCGAGTTTCACCGTCTGCCGGCCGCCGCTGACATGGCCGACCCGGCCGATCTGCACGCCGCGCATCATCACCTTCGCGCCGCGTTCCATCACCAGGCCGGCCCGGTCGGAGACCATGGTGACCCGGGCGTAGGAGCGCAACGACCCGGAGAACAACGTCGTGGTCAGCACGATCGTGCCGATGACGGCAATGGCGAAAATCAGTGTCCACCAACCCGGATGCATTCCCTCTTCGCGCGATTCGGACATGTCGGCCTAACCCGAGAGGTGGAAGTTGCCGGACTGCCCGTAGATGGACAGCGCCACCGCCAGCAGCAGCAGCGTCAGGACGATCAGGGAGGTGCGGACCGAATGGCCCACCGCCACACCGACTCCCACCGGGCCGCCGGATGCGGTGTAGCCGTAGTAGGTGTGCACGAGCATCACGGCGATACCCATCAGCACCACCGTGAAGAACGACCAGAGTAGGTCGGTGGAATTGAGGAACGTGTTGAAGTAGTGGTCGTAGATGCCGGTGGACTGGCCGTAGAAGCCGGTGGTGCCGAACCGGGCGGCGAGGAAGGCGCACACCATCGCGATGCAGTACAGCGGAATCACCACGACCACACCGGCGATCACGCGGGTGGACACCAGGTAGGCGATCGACCGCACCGCCATCACCTCCAGGGCGTCGATCTCGTCGTTGATGCGCATCGCGCCCAACTGTGCGGTCGCACCCGCACCGATCGTCGCGGCCAGGCCGATTCCGGCCACCGCGGGGGAGATGATGCGGACGTTGACGTACGCGGAGATGAAGCCCGTCATCGCCTCCACGCCGATGCCCGAGAGTTCGTTGTAGCCCTGCACCGCGATCACCGCACCCGTTGCCAGGGTGAGGAATCCGACCACGACGACGGTGCCGCCGATGAGCGCCAGCGCACCGGTGCCCAGGCTCATCTGCGCGATGAGTCGCAGGATCTCGGTCCGGTACCGGATGACCGCCGTCCCCATCTCGCGAATCGACTTGGCGTTGAACGCAATCTGCGTTCCGACCCGGTTCCAGCCCTCGACCGCCCCCTGTACCGCGGTGGCGGCCCATCCGGGTTCCCGTTCGGTGGCGGTCATTTCGCGCTCGTGTAGTAGACGGCCGTCGCGATGATGTTGATGACGAACAGCGCGATGAACGAGTAGACGACGGTCTCGTTGACGGCATTACCGACACCCTGCGGGCCCTTACGTACCGACATCCCCTTGTAGCACGCGATCAGCGAGGCCGACAGGCCGAACAGCGCGCCCTTCACCAGCCCCAGGATGATGTCGGGCAGCCCGGTGAACAACGTGAGCCCGGCCACGAAGGCACCGGGGGTGACGTGCTGGACGAACACGGCGAAGGCGAAGGAACCCACCAACCCGACGAATGTCACCAGCGAGACCAGCGACACCGCCACGATGGTGGCCGCCAACACCCGCGGAACCACCAGGCGGTAGACGGGATCCACCCCCATCACCCGCAGTGCGTCGAGCTCGTCACGGATGGTGCGGGCGCCCAGGTCGGCGCACATCGCGGTGGCTCCGGTTCCGGCGACGACGAGCACCGTGACGATCGGCCCGATCTCGGTGACCGCGGCGTTCGCGGCGCCGGTACCGGAGAAGTCGGCCGCGCCGAACTCATGCAGCAGGACGTTGAGGGTGAAGACCACCAGGACGGTGAACGGGATCGCCAGCAGCAACGTCGGGATGATCGCCACCCGCGCGACGAACCAGGTCTGTAGGAAGAACTCGCGCCAGGCCAGCGGCCGGGTGAACATCGCCACCAGGGTGTCCATCGCCATCGCGTAGAAGCCGCCGATGGATCGGAGGGGCTTGACCACGCTTTCCACCGCGACCACCGGCACCCCCTAACCCTTCGTCGCGCGTGACATTCGTCGACGCGGCACAGCCACCGGAATCACCGTATGCAGCAAATTCCAGTGACGAAGGGGTTTTTGGTCACCTGATAAGTGTCTGAAGGCACCTCGGGGGAGACACCATTGTGGAGCCTAGGAGATTCGAACTCCTGACATCTGCCTTGCAAAGGCAGCGCTCTACCAACTGAGCTAAGGCCCCTGGGGGTGGTCGGCCACTGAGTGCCAGACTTCGCGGTGCCGCATCCGGCGCACCGTGCCCGCCGCAGCCAGGACGGTCAGCAATGCGAGGATCCGCTTCACGGTGCACCTTCCCGCCTGCCGACTTCACAGGCTCACCGTGGGCCTAGGAGGACTCGAACCTCCGACCTCTTCGTTATCAGCGAAGCGCTCTAACCGCCTGAGCTATAGGCCCGTACTTGCGCACGACCGAGCGACGAGATTACCGCACCAGGCCCCGTGCTCCCAAACTGTTCAGTCGCGGTCGGCCAGCGTGACCTCGACGCCGCCGACGATGTCGGTGCTCAGGTTGTAGACGAACGCCCCGATGGTGGCCATGGCGGTCAACAGCACGATGTTGACCAGCCCGATCAGCAGTGCGCCGCCGAAAATCGACCCCGCCGACACCAACTCGCCGCCACCGCTGTTGCTGGTCAACAGGTCACCGACGTTGCTGTTCAGCTTGCTCCACACACCCATGCCGCCGAGCACCAGATAGAGGAATGCGACGGCGATCATCCACACGAAGAACAACGCGACCGACAGCAGGGCCGACACCTTCAGCGCACTCCACGGATCCACCCGCCGGATCTGCATGGTGGCCCGCACCGGGCCGCTCTTGGCGCGGGGCCCCACCTGTATCCGGCTGCCGGCACGGGGGGCCGGCTCCGACGGGGTGGTCGCGACTTCGGCCTTGTGCTTGGCCGGGCGCGGCGGCGGGCCCGACAGGTCGGGCAGTTCACTGGCGTACTCGACGGGCCGGCCCACTTCGGTGCGGGTGAGCGCCGAATCAACCTCCGCCACAACCGGTTTCGCCGGCTGGAAGGCCGCCGGCGCGGCGGTGCCGGTGATGTAGCGGCTGGCCCGGGCGTCCACCCGCGAACCCGCATTCGGGGTCGGCGTCGCGGCCGGAACCGCCGGGGGAGCCGAGCTCACGACCGGGGCCGGGGGAGCGGTCGGGCCGGTGTCGATCCGGGCGGTCGGCTCGCCGGTCCGGGCCACCGGCTGCTGGCCCCGCGCGGCCGCCCGCTGCCACGGCGGTGCCTCGGTGGTGCCGTTGCCGGATGTGACCGCGGTCGCGTCCTCGCCCGGGTCGTTCGGTGAACTCACCCCATGCTCCTCACGTCAGCCCCGTCCGGCCTATTCGCCGGCTCCGGGAGCGGCCTCGTCGCCGTCTTCCGCCACATCTTCGTCGGCATTGCGCGCAATCGCCAGCAGAGTGTTGTCCTCGCCGAGGTTCATCAGCCGCACACCCTTGGTCTGCCGGCCGGCCTTGCGGACCTGACGCGCCGCCGTGCGGATCACGCCACCGCCGGACGTGATGGCATACAGCTCGCTGTCGTCGTCGACGATCAGCGCCCCGACCAACCGGCCGCGCTTGCTGTCGTACTGGATCGTCAGGATGCCCTTACCGCCGCGGCCCTGCGCCGTGTACTCCTCGATGTCGGTGCGTTTGGCGTAGCCGCCGGCGGTCGCCACCAGCAGGTACGTCCCCTCGCGGACCACGTTGAGCGACAACAGTCGGTCGTCGGCGTTGAACCGCATGCCCTGCACACCCGAGGTGGCGCGGCCCATCGGCCGCAGCGCCTCGTCGGTGGCCGAGAACCGGATCGACTGCCCGTTCGCGCTGACCAGCAGCAGGTCGTCCTCGGCCGAGCACAGCACCGCACCGACGAGTTCGTCGCCGTCGCGCAGGTTGACCGCGACGATGCCACCGGAGCGGTTGGAGTCGAAGTCGGACAGCTTGGACTTCTTCACCAGGCCGTTGCGGGTGGCCAGCACCAGATAGGGCGCGTCCTCGTAGCTCTTGATCTGGATGACCTGGGCGATGCGCTCCTCGGGCTGGAACGCCAGCAGGTTGGCGACGTGCTGGCCGCGCGCGGTGCGCGACGCCTCCGGCAGGTCGTAGGCCTTGGCCCGGTACACCCGGCCCTGCGTGGTGAAGAACAGGATCCAGTCGTGCGTGGAGCACACGAAGAAGTGCGCCACGATGTCGTCCTGTTTCAGCCCGGCGCCCTGCACGCCCTTGCCGCCGCGCTTCTGGCTGCGGTACAGGTCGGTCTTGGTGCGCTTGGCGTAGCCGGTCTCGGTGATGGTGACGACGACGTCCTCGCGCTGGATCAGGTCCTCGTCGGTGACGTCGCCATCGGCGGCGATGATCCGGGTGCGCCGGTCGTCGCCGTGCTTGTCGGCGATCTCGGCGAGCTCGTCCCGCACGATGGTGCGCTGCCGTTCCGGCTTGGCCAGGATGTCCTCGAGGTCGGCGATCTCCAACTCGATCTTGGCCAGGTCGTCGACGATCCGCTGGCGCTCCAGGGCGGCCAGCCGGCGCAGCTGCATGTCGAGGATGGCCTGCGCCTGGATCTCGTCGACGTCGAGCAGTTCCATCAAGCCGGTGCGCGCCACGTCGGCGTTGGCCGAAGCCCGGATCAGCGCGATGACCTCGTCGAGCGCGTCGAGCGCCTTGACCAGGCCGCGCAGGATGTGGGCCCGCTCGTTGGCCTTGCGCAGCCGATAGGTGGTGCGCCGCACGATGACGTCGAGTTGATGATCGACGTAGTAGCGGATCATCTGGTCCAGCCGCAGAGTGCGCGGCACCCCGTCGACGATGGACAGCATGTTGGCGCCGAAGCTGGTCTGCAGCTGGGTGTGCTTGTAGAGGTTGTTGACCACGACCTTGGCGACGGCATCGCGCTTGAGCTCGATGACGATGCGCAGCCCGACCCGGTCGCTGGACTGGTCCTCGATGTTGGCGATGCCGGCCAGCCGGCCGTCGCGCACCTGCTCGGCGATCGAGGTGATGAAGTTGTCGTGGTTGACCTGGTACGGCAACTCCGTGATCACAAGGGAGGTGCGGCCTTTGGAGTCCTCTTCGATCTCGAGGACACCGCGCATCCGGATCGAGCCGCGGCCCGTCTTGTAGGCGTCCTGGATGCCGGCCGAACCGACGATCAGGCCGTGGGTGGGGAAGTCGGGCCCCTTGACCCGCTCCATGCACGCTTCGAGGGTCGACTCCTCGTCGGCTTCGTGGTTGTCCAGGCACCAGTAGACGGCCTCGGCCAGCTCGCGCAGGTTGTGCGGCGGGATGTTGGTGGCCATGCCGACCGCGATGCCGCCCGAACCGTTGGCGAGCAGGTTGGGGAACCGGCTCGGCAGCACCGTGGGCTCCTGCACCCGGCCGTCATAGTTCGGCGCGAAATCGACTGTCTCCTCGTCGATTTCACGCAGCATCTCCATCGCCAGGGGCGTCAGCCGGGCTTCGGTGTTGTGGCTGACGAAACCGTTGGTGATGAACGCGTGGTCCTCGGTGTCGACGCGCAGGCTGTAGACCGGTTGCACGCCGGCCTCGGTGACCGAAGCGACACGTGCGTAGTAGAACCGCCCGTCGGTGAGATCGGTTGCGATGGCACGGACGTCTGCATCCTTCGCGAATCGGTCCAGGAACTCGGGCAGACCCGGCACGTCGACTGTGTGGGTTGTCGGTGAAATGCGGCGAGATTCTCCACCAGAACCCACACAGTCGGCGCGGTGCGCCGCCATTGCCACCACGTCGCCGGGCTGGATCTCCTCGATCAGCTTCCACAGCAGCGTCGGAACCCCGCCCATATCCACCAGGCACAACAGTGGATGGTTCGCGGTCCCGGTGACCTCGTATCCTTCGACGGTCGCGACGGTGTAGGTCGCATGCTCGCCGGAGTGGAACACCCGATCCGCGAGCACAGGGTTGCCGTGCCGATCCAGGACCTTGAGTTCGATCTCGTTGTCCGTGTTGGGCTTTGCCCCCGGAACCACATCCGCGATGCGGACGGCCTGCCCCATCGGCAACCGAACCAGGGCCTCGCCGGTGACGCAATACCTCATGGCCGCCGCCGGGTCGTTGCCCGGCGAGCCGAAGTTGCCCTGCCCGTCGACCAGCGGGTAGCGCAGCGACCACGGCTGGGCCATACGGACCAGGGTGTCGTAGATCGACGCATCGCCGTGCGGGTGGTAGTTGCCCATGGTCTCGGCGACCGAACGCGCGGACTTGGCGTAGCTACGGTCCGGCCGGAAGCCCGAGTCGTACATCGCGTAGAGCACGCGGCGGTGCACCGGCTTGAGACCGTCGCGGACCTCGGGCAGGGCCCGGCCCACGATGACGCTCATCGCATAGTCGATGTAGCTGTTCTGCATCTCCTGCTGGATGTCGACCAGTTCGATGCGGTCGTGCGAATCGCCTTCCGGCGGCATGGTGTCGGTCATGTGTCCTCGTCTGATCAGGAAGTGTGAGAAGTGGTGGTCCAGACCGGAAAGATGTCGCCAGGCCCATCCGAGCCGGCGCTCGGATGGGTGATCTGCCGTCGATTGCTACCATCCGCGTCGATGACGAAGATCGCCATGTTGTGGTCGCCGGCTTGTGATACGTCGTCGGAGTAGACGATTCGGCTGCCATCTGCTGAGAGGGTAGGCGCCAAAAAATCGTCGTCGTCCGTGTCGACGACCTTGGTGGGGTTGTTACCGCCACCGTCAGCGATATAGACCGCGCTGGTGCCGTCCTCGTTCGCGACCTGGTAGGTCAACCGTGATCCGTCGGACGAGAACGACGGCTGAGTCGGCTCGTAGCTCAGCGGAAGCGGCAATTCGGAAACCGCCAGCGTGTCCAGGTCCACCAGATAGGTCCCGAACCCTGGGCTTTGGTCGGTCGCCACCTCTCTGCTGAACGCGATGTGCCGTCCGTCCGCGGTGAAGGACGGCCGAGCGCCGTCGTGACACTCCCAGGGCTCAACGATCGTTCGGTCGCCCGTGCCGTCCACGCCAACGACATTCACTGCACATGCGCCCGCCGCGGCGGTGCTGTAGGCGACGAGGTCGGCTTTCGGGGAGAACGCCGCCATCACACCTGCCCCCTTGGGCACTTCACCTCCCACCGGGCGCATGTCATTTCCATCCGAGTTGGCGATGACGACGCGCCGCAGGTCTGGGTGGAAGTAGGCCATGCGCGAACCGTCGCGCGAAAAAGTGGCGAAAAGCGCCGGCTTCACCGTCGCGATATTGTCGCCATCGAGGGTCACGATATGAACGGCGGTGTCGCTCTCGGAAACCCCCGCGGTGTACGCGACCGCATCATCCGTGGAGTTCTCCCCGGACTTGGCAAGTCCGGCGGTACCGGCGGAACAACCCACGGTCGCCAAGCCCACGAGCATCGCCGAGCCGACCCAGCGAGTCTTAAACATCCAGGAACCGAACGTCTTTGGCGTTGCGGGTGATGAAGCTGCGACGCGCGTCCACGTCCTCGCCCATCAGGATGGAGAACAGCTCGTCGGCGGCCGCCGCGTCGTCCAGCGTGATCTGCAGCAGCACCCGCACCGAGGGATCCATGGTGGTCTCCCACAGTTCCTTCGCGTCCATCTCGCCCAGACCCTTGTACCGCTGGATGCCGTCGTCGGTGTTGATCTTCTTGCCGGCCTCCTGGCCGGCCTTCAGCAGCCCGTCGCGCTCGCGGTCCGAGTAGGCGAATTCCGGTTCGGAGCGTTGCCATTTCAGTTTGTACAGCGGCGGCTGCGCCAGGAACACGTGGCCGTGTTCGATCAGCGGGCGCATGAACCGGAACAGCAGGGTCAGCAACAAGGTGGTGATGTGCTGGCCGTCGATGTCGGCGTCGGCCATCAGCACGATCTTGTGGTAGCGGAGCTTGGCGATGTCGAACTCGTCGTGGATACCGGTGCCCAGCGCGGTGATGATCGCCTGGACTTCGGTGTTCTTGAGCACCCGGTCGATGCGGGCCTTCTCGACGTTGATGATCTTGCCGCGCAACGGCAGGATCGCCTGGAACATCGAGTCCCGGCCGCTCTTGGCCGAGCCGCCGGCCGAGTCGCCCTCCACCACATACAGTTCGGACTTGCGCGGATCCGTCGAGCGGCAATCGGCCAGCTTGCCGGGCAACCCGCCGATGTCGGTGGCGCTCTTGCGGCGCACCAGCTCGCGGGCCTTACGGGCGGCGATGCGCGCCTGCGCCGACGAAACCGCCTTGTTCACAACAGTTTTCGCTTCGGCCGGGTTGGCCTCGAACCAGTGGGTCAGCTGTTCGTTGCAGACCCGCTGCACGAACGACTTGACTTCGGTGTTGCCGAGTTTGGTCTTGGTCTGGCCTTCGAACTGCGGGTCGCTGACCTTGACCGAGATCACCGCCGCGAGGCCTTCGCGGATGTCGTCGCCGGTGAGGTTGGGATCCTTGTCCTTGAGGAGCTTCTTGTCCTTGGCGTACTTGTTGACCACCGATGTCAGCGCCGCGCGGAAACCTTCCTCGTGCGTGCCGCCCTCGTGGGTGTTGATGGTGTTGGCGAAGGTGTGCACGGACTCGGAATAGCCGGAGTTCCACTGCATCGCGATCTCGACCTCATGGCCTTCGCCCTTGCCTTCGAAGTCGATGACGCTCTGCTGGATCGGACTCTTGGTCCGGTTGATGTGCTTGACGAAGTCAACCAGCCCGCCCGGGTAGTGGAAGACGCGATGCTTGACCTTCTGCGGGCCGGCCTTCTCGGCGGCCTGCTCCTCCGCTGACTTCGGTGCTTCGGCGGTGTCGCTGACCTCCTCGTCGACGACTTCCGCGGGGGTAACGCGCTCGTCGGTCAGCTCGATGGTCAGGCCCTTGTTCAGGAAGGCCATCTCCTGGAGCCGGCGCGCGACGGTCTCGAAGTCGTAGTTGGTCGTCTCAAAGATGTTGGGGTCGGCCCAGAACCGGATGGTGGTGCCGGTCTTCTTGGTCTTCTCACCCTGCTTGAGGGTGCCCGGGACCGAGTTGTCGTAGGTCTGGAACCATTCGGACCCGTCGGTGCGGATGTCGGCTTCGAGCCGCGTCGAAAGGGCGTTGACCACCGAGACGCCGACGCCGTGCAGGCCGCCGGACACGCTGTAGGCGCCCTCCTCGAACTTGCCGCCGGCATGGAGCACCGTCATGACCACGTCGACGGTCGGGATTCCGGTGGAGTGCATCCCCACCGGGATGCCACGGCCGTTGTCGGTGACCTCGACGCCGCCGTCGTCGAGCAACCGAACGGTGACCCGGTCGGCGAATCCGGCCATCGCCTCGTCGACGGCGTTGTCCACCACTTCCCAGATCAGATGGTGCAGGCCGCGTTCACCGGTGGAACCGATGTACATGCCCGGCCGTTTGCGGACGGCTTCGAGCCCTTCGAGAACCTTGATTGACTCGGCGCCGTACGCTTCTTGCTTCTTCTGGGCAGCCACGGTTGAGACGCTCTCCTCGGGATCGAAAGTGCCGGGCGGTACAACACCGCCTCAAGTCTTGTCGTCAGTCTACCGGTGGTGGGTGACAGGACCGGATCTGAGGCGGCGTTTCTACCGGGCTAACTGCGCCGTGCACAGAATTTCTCGGTCAAAGGAACGTCTCGACGTTCGAGCGAGCCGAACGGGGTCCTGCCGGGGCGCTGAGGGGATAGGATATGGGGTCAATCAGCCGTAGGTGTCTCGCGGCCCCCGACCGGCGATGTGACGTGGTCCCTTCCGCCAGGACGGCCCGGTCGGACCGGTGATCTTCACCGACGTCACCACCCCGTCGCCGACCGCCGCGGCGATCTTGGCGAGCAACTGCGACTGCACCATCCGCAGCTGCGTCGCCCACGCGGTCGACTCCGCGGTGATGCTCAGCACGCCGTCGGTCAGCATCGTCGGCACCGCGTGCTCGGCGATCTGCTCCCCGACCACGTCCGGCCACTGCCCGAACAGCGCGCCCTCCGACACCCGCCGGTTCCAGCCCCGCGTCCTGGCCAGATCACGGGTGGCGGCGCTCAGCGGTTGCGGGTCCCGACTGTCCGGGCCCGGACCGGACCACCGGCGCCGACGCCCGGTGCCGGCGACCCGCCGGGGCAGGGGAGCGTTGCGGCCCCGCCCCACGTCCTTCCCCTCGGCACGGGCCGCGCCGCGGGCCTCCTCGAGCGCACGCCGCACCAGATCCATTCCGGCCAGACCGGCCAGATGTTCCGGCGGACCGCCCGGTGCGTCCGGCTGTTGATCTTCCACGCCTTCATTGTGTCCGCCGGTCACGACAGCAGCACCGAGGTCCGCGACGCTGCCGCGCCCGCCATCCCGATATCGATCCGTCTCGGCGCCCAGTTGGCGGGGATGTCCTCCGCAACGGCGGCGGTGACCAGCACCTGCTCGGCCGTTTCGGCGACGCCGGCCAGCGCCGCCCGCCGCGCCGTGTCCAGTTCGGCGAACACGTCGTCGAGCAGCAGTACCGGCGTGGTGCCGTCGGCCTTCAACAACTCGAAGGCGGCCAGTCGCAACGCCAGCGCCATCGACCACGATTCACCATGGCTAGCAAAGCCTTTCGCCGGCTGATCACCCAGGATCAGCTCCAGGTCGTCCCGGTGCGGACCCACCAGGCAGACCCCGCGGTCCAACTCCGCCGACCGGCGCCGCGCCAACTCGGCCAGGAGCGCGGCTTCGATTTCGGCGGGATCCCCGACCGGCCCGGCGCCGTAGTCGATGCTGCTGCGATAGCGGATGGCCGCCGGCCGGGACGCGGGCGCCAGCACGGCGTACGCCTTCTCGACCTCCGGTGCCAGCGCGGCCACCAACTCCAGTCGGGCCGCCATCAGTTGGGCCCCGTGCGCGGCGAGGTGCCCATCCCAGACATCCAGGGTGTCCAGCGCCCCCCGGTCACCCCGGAACCGTGCTGCCGCAGCGCTTTTCAACAGTGCGGTGCGCTGCTTCACCACCTTTTCGTAGTCGGCACGAACCCCGGCGATCCGCGGCCGCTGCAGGGTCGCCAGCTCGTCGAGGTACCGGCGGCGCTCGCTCGGGTCGCCGCGAACCAGGGCGAGGTCTTCCGGCGCGAACAGCACCGCCCGCAACACACCCAGGACTTCCCGCGTGCTGCGCACCGGCGAACGGTTGAGCAACGCCTTGTTGGCCCGGCCCGCGACGATCTCCAGATCGAGCGCCAATTCGCGGCCCTCGTTGACCACGATCGCGGAGATCACCGCGCGCTGCTCGCCCACCCGGATCAACGGGGCGTCGGTACCCACCCGATGTGATCCCAGCGTCGCGCAAAACCACAGCGCCTCAATGAGATTCGTCTTGCCGAAGCCGTTCTGGCCGACGAAGACCGTCGCACCCGGTTCCAGGTCGACATCGACGCTGTGCCATGAGCGGAAGTCGCGGAGCCCCAACTGGCGGACGTACACCGTCGATCAGCCGGGCAACCGCACCGGCATCAACAGATAGACGTATTCGGTGTCCAGTGCGGGAAAGGGCCCGCTGCCGTCCGGCGTCACGGGCTCGTCGCCGATGACCGGACGCAACACCGCCGGCTTGCTCGGGGTGGTGAAGCCGAACGACACCTTTTCCGAGTGCAGTGACCCCAGTCCGTCGGTCAGATAATTCGGGTTGAACGCGATGGTCAGCGGTTCACCGACGAATTCGACCGGCAGGTCCTCCTCGGCGCGCCCGACGTTGTCCGCGCTCGCCGAAATCCGGAGTCCGTTGTCGCCGAACTCCATCCGGACCTGCGCACCACGGTCGGCGACGAGCGCGACGCGTTTGATCGCCTCGGTCAGTTCGGCCACACCGATGGTGGCCATCGCGGTGTGCTCCGCCGGAAGCAGCTGGCGGAACTTCGGGAACTCCGCGTCCAGCAGACGGCTGGTGCTGCGTTTGCCGTCGCTGCGTATTCCCAGCAGCCCTTCCTTACCGACGGCGTCGCCCGCGCCCAGCGCCAGGTGCACCTCGGTGCCCACCGCCCCGGTCTTGGCGGCCTCGGCCAGCGTCTTGGCCGGCACCAGGACCGCGGCCGCCACGCCGTTGCCGGCGGTGGACCAGGTGAGTTCCCGGACCGCCAACCGGAACCGGTCCGTCGCCGCCAAAACCACTGTCTCACCGTCGATTTCGACGCGGATACCGGTCAGCATCGGCAGCGTGTCGTCCTTGCCCGCCGCCACCGCGACCTGTCCGATCGCTTCACCGAACAGATCCGCGGAAACCACACCCGTCTCATCGGGCAGCGCCGGCAGCGTCGGATAGTCCTCGACCGCCATCGTCGGCAGCGAGAACCGCGCGCTGCCGCACGTCAACGAGACCCGGGTGCCTTCGACGCTGACCTCCACCGGTTTCGCGGGCAGCGCCCGGGTGATGTCGGAGAGCAGCCGACCCGAAACCAGGGCGCTGCCCGTGGTGGCGATCTCGGCGGGCACCTGGACCTCCGAGGACACCTCGTAGTCGAAACCCGAAATCGTCAGGCCGTCCTCGGCTCCGGTGAGCAACACGCCGGCGAGAACCGGTGCGGTCGGCCGGGTCGGAAGATTCTTCGCCACCCACGCCACCGCGTCGGCGAAGTCGTCGCGCCCCAGTCGGAACTTCAGATCGGTCAGGCCAACAGTCGTCGTCGCTTCGGCCATGGTGTCCCTTCGTCATCCCCCGGCAAGCCGGTTTGAAAGCGTCTGCCGGCGGATACGCGGTCGAGGTGGTTCCGGCGTGCTGCCAACTCCCGCCGCTTCCCCCTGACGGTAACCGCAGGTGCTGAACCACCGTAGAGCTTTCCCGCCGAACTTGAAAGCCCAACCGCAGGGGGCGGGCCGGGCTCCGATGCCCGTGTCAGCCCACCGGCGAACCGTGTGCATGAGTGTTGTCCCCAGCGGCTTCTTCTAGAGAGAAACAACTTTGAAAATCCGGTATCAGTAATAGGCCCTGTGAATCTTGTGGAGTAATGCCATCGAACCAGTCCAGGGCGTCACAGCGGTGTGGATCAACGGTGGATGGCCACGGGACCGATCCGTGGTGGGTGTGGATGGTCGAGGGTCTGTACACGTCTTGAATGGGTAGTCACAGGTTCTTCTCGAGGTTGTGCACAGGTCGGTCAACATCGTCGTGGTGTGACACGTGATGTGGTTGTGCCGGAAGTTTTTTCGAAATCAACGCTTGGAGCGCTGACGGATCCGCGTGGTGAGTTCCTTGACATGATCGAAGACTTCTCGTCGTTCGGCCATCTGCTCGCGGATCTTGCGCTCGGCATACATCACGGTGGTGTGGTCGCGGCCGAACGCCTGGCCGATCTTGGGCAGCGACAGGTCGGTGAGTTCGCGACACAGGTACATGGCGATCTGCCGGGCCTGCGCCAGCGCGCGGGTCTTACCCGGCCCGCGCAGTTCCTCGACGGTGGTGTCGAAGTATTCCGCGGTGACGGCCATGATGGTCGCCGCGCTGATCTGCATGCTGCTTGCGTCGGCGATCAGGTCGCGCAGCACGATATCGGCCAGTGCCGTGTCGATCGTCGTCCTGTTCAACGACGCGAACGCCGTGACCCGGATCAGCGCACCCTCGAGTTCGCGGATGTTGCGCTCGATACTGCTGGCGATCAGCTCCAGCACATCGTCGGGTACGTCAAGGCGGTCCATCTGGGCCTTCTTGCGCAGAATTGCGATGCGGGTCTCGAGCTCGGGCGGTTGAACGTCGGTGATCAATCCCCACTCGAAGCGCGTCCGGAGCCGGTCCTCGAGGGTTGCGAGCTGTTTGGGCGGGCGGTCGGAGGAGATCACGATCTGCTTGTTCGCGTTGTGCAGGGTGTTGAAGGTATGGAAGAACTCTTCCTGGGTGCTTTCCTTGCCCTCGATGAACTGGATGTCATCGACCAGCAGCACATCGATGTCGCGGTAGCTGCGCTTGAAGGCCACCTTGCGGTCGTCGCGCAGGGAGTTGATGAAGTCGTTCATGAACTCTTCGGTGGACACGTACTTGACCCGCATGCCGGGAAACAGACGCTGTGCGTAATTGCCGGCGGCATGCAGCAGATGCGTCTTACCCAGACCGGATTCGCCCCAGATGAACAGTGGGTTGTAGGCCCGCGCGGGAGCTTCGGCAATGGCCAGCGCGGCGGCATGGGCGAATCGGTTTGAGGCCCCGATCACGAACGTGTCGAAGGTGTACCGCCGATTGAGGCTGGTGCCCTCGTCGTTGGGGGTGTTCTCGGTGCGCCGATCGATGAAGTAGCCGGGCCAGCTTTCGTGGGCGCTGGCCAGGGCTTCGCCGTCCTCGTCCACTTCGTCTTCGGAATCGGTGTCGACGAGGTCGTCCGGTTCGGCGGCGGGCGTGGGTCCGGGTTCGGTGTCGGTTGCGGCCGGCGCGATGCGGACCCCGAGTTCGACCCGCTGCCCCAGCCGGCGGCTGAGCGCGTCGGTGATCCGGGTGCGCAGATGCCGTTCGATCTCGTTCTGGACGAAACTGCTCGGAACCGACAGGAGGGCGAAGCCCTCGACGATCGTCAGGGGTTTGACGAGATTCAGCCAGGCGCGCTGTTGCGGGGTGAGTTGTCGCGGGGTGGCGTCGCCGTTGTGGGTGGCGTGCTGGGGCTCGTTATCGCCGTTGAGCTCGGCGACGACATCGGCCCACATCGTGGCGAAGGCCTGTCCGGGATCGTCGGTCAAGACGAATCCCCCCTTCGGGCCGGTAACGATAAACAGTGACGACAATCTGTCCACATAGTTATCCACAGTTGTGGACGGACAGCTGTTTCGCTCTGGAGCGTACCGGCGGTGGCACACCCGGGTGAAACCAGTACCTAGACGGATGACCCCGAATCCGCGCTTCGTCGTCTGGCCCGCTTCATGGAAGCGGCTTTGGCAGAAGCTAACAGGTTTATTTCGGGCTGCCAACCGTTCGGCAACAATCCGCCAAAGTTTCGGTGCCGACGGGGTTTGGCCGGTCGGATGGGTGGGTTAGGCGGGTGCCGGGAGGTCTACGGGTGCCCGCGAAGTTTGACCCGACGAACGCAGGTCAGTACCCTCGAACAGTCGCCCGAACGTCGGCGATACGGCCGCGACCCGGATTCTCTGGATGACGCGCCGGTTACCCGCAAGAGCTTAACAACGGCTGCGGTGACGATCCGGGTGGACACGCGGATCGCGACTGCGGTCAGATGCATTGAGGAGAGACAGCCGTGGCCAAGGGCAAGCGGACCTTTCAGCCGAACAACCGTCGGCGCGCACGCGTGCACGGCTTCCGGCTGCGCATGCGCACCCGGGCCGGGCGCGCGATCGTGTCGGCCCGCCGGGGCAAGGGCCGTCGCTCGCTGACTGCCTGAACGTTCACAGGTAGTCACGGACGGTGCTTCCAGCGCGGTACCGCATGACACGATCGGCCGAGTTCGGTACGACGGTCAAGCGAGGGGTGCGGGCGGTACAGCCCGACATCGTCGTACATCTCGGCCGCGACGACGCCGATGCGGCCGGCCCGAGGGTCGGACTCGTGGTCTCTCGGTCGGTGGGGTCGGCGGTCCAGCGACATCGGGTGGCCCGGCGGCTGCGGCACGTCGTCAAGACGGTGCTCGACGACCTGGATCCCCATGAGCGCCTGGTCATCCGGGCGTTGCCCGGGAGTCGGCACGCGATTTCCGCGCGGCTCGAGCAGCAGTTGCGTAATGGGCTGCGCCGCTCGCATGATGCGATGAGAACCCGCCGATGAGCGACGTTGAAGGCCACAGCGGTTCGAGGACAGCCAATTTTGCGGTCAGGGGCGTCGTCTACCTGATCGAGCTCTATCGGCACACGGTGTCACCGCTGCGGTTGCCGACATGTAGGTTCACCCCCACGTGCAGTCAGTACGCGGTCGCGGCGCTCACGGAGTTCGGGCTCATCCGCGGCGGCTGGTTAACCCTCGTGCGACTGGGGAAGTGCGGGCCATGGCATGCCGGGGGGTGGGATCCCATTCCCGACCGTCCCGGTGCCGGGCCGGCGAGTGCAGCGGCCAGCGATGGCAGAAACGAGTCCCATGTTTAATTGGTTCAGCCTCGACGTCATCTACTACCCGGTCTCGGGGATCATGTGGCTCTGGTACAAGCTGTTCGGCGCCCTGCTCGGCCCGACCAACTTCTTCGCCTGGGCACTGTCGGTGATGTTCCTGGTGTTCACGCTGCGCGCGATCCTGTACAAACCGTTCGTGCGGCAGATCCGCACCACCCGGCAGATGCAGGAGCTGCAGCCCCAGATCAAGGCGTTGCAGAAGAAGTACGGCAAGGATCGCCAGCGGATGGCGCTGGAGATGCAGAAGCTCCAGAAGGAGCATGGGTTCAACCCGATCCTCGGCTGCCTGCCGATGCTGGCGCAGATTCCGGTGTTCCTCGGTCTGTACCACGTACTGCGATCCTTCAACCGGACGCAGGGCGGCTTCGGTCAGCCGCAATTGTCGGCGGAACAGAACAAGGCCATCGGCAACTATTTCTTCACCGCCACGGACGTACAGAACTTCTTGAGTGCGCACTTGTTCGGCGCGCCGATCGGTGCATCCATGACGCAGACCCGGGGCCTGGACGCGTTCGAGGTCTTCAGCCGGCCGGCCGTCATCGCCGTCGGGCTGCCGGTGATGGTCCTGGCCGGTGTCGCGACGTACTTCAACAGCCGCGCCTCGATCGCCCGGCAGAGCCCCGAGGCCGCGGCCAATCCGCAGACCGCACTGATGAACAAGCTGGCGCTGTACGTGTTCCCGTTCGGTGTCGTTGCCGGTGGGCCGTTCCTGCCCCTGGCGATCATCCTGTACTGGTTCGCGAACAACATCTGGACGTTCGGTCAGCAGCACTACGTGTTCGGCAAGATCGAAAAAGAGGAAGAGGCGAAAAAGCAGGAGATCCTGGAGCGCCGCTCCGCGAACGCACCGGCACCGGGCGCCAAACCGGCCAAGGGTAAGAAGCGGGCCGCCGCGGCGACGACGGATGCGCCGCCAGGCCCGCCGACGGCGGATGCCGAACCGGGCGGGGTAGAGGTCGACGGCACGGACGTCGAACCGGACGTTCCCACGGCCGACGGACTCCCGGGACCTCCGCTGTCGAACAAGCCGCAGCCCGGTGCCCGCCCCAAGAAACGCAATCGGTGACCCGCGCATCGCGCGATCGCCGGGAACCGACCGACCCGAGAGACAGGGAAGACGCATGACCGACATCACCAACACCGACACCGAACTCGACGTCAGCGACGACGAGGCCGCACCCGCCCCGGATGCCGACGACGAGACGACCGTTGCCGCGGCCGGACCCGCGGACCAGGAGGAGCGCCTGGTGGCCGAGGGGGAGATCGCGGGGGATTACCTCGAGGAACTGCTCGACCTGCTCGACTTCGACGGTGACATCGATCTGGACGTCGAAGGCAGCCGCGCGGTGGTCAGCATCGACGGCGGCGAGGATCTGGTGAAGCTGGTCGGCCGTAAGGGCGAGGTGCTGGACGCGCTGCAGGAGCTGACCAGGCTGGCCGTTCATCAGAAGACGGGTGAACGGAGCCGGCTGATGCTTGACATCGCCAACTGGCGCCGCCGCCGCCGCGAGGAGCTGTCCGCCCTCGGGGAGAAGGTCGCACGCCGGGTCCTGGAATCGGGCGAGCGCGAGGAGCTGGCGCCGATGACGCCGTTCGAGCGCAAGATCGTGCATGACGCGGTGGCGGGCGTATCCGGGGTCCGCAGCGAGAGCGAGGGCGTCGAGCCGTCGCGCCGCGTTGTGGTCCTGGTCGGCTGAGCGAGTTACACCGCTGTAGTTCCGAAGAGCCGCCACCACCCGACCCCGGAAGCCGGAGGATGTTTCACGTGAAACACAGCGGCCTGCCGGACCCACCGAGAGCGGCCGCCGCGGTGTTCGGCGCGGCGCTCGAAACCGCCCAGCGCTATGCGGAACTGCTGTCGACGGCCGGGGTGGAACGGGGTCTGATCGGTCCGCGCGAGCGCGATCGATTGTGGGACCGGCACATCCTCAACAGCGCGGCGGTGGGCGAACTGATCCCGGCGGCGAGCCGGATCGCCGACGTCGGCAGCGGGGCCGGCCTGCCGGGCATACCCCTGGCGATCACCCGTCCGGACCTGTCGGTCGTCCTCGTCGAACCGCTGTTGCGCCGGACCACATTTTTGTCCGAGGTGGTCGCCGAACTGAAACTCACCAATGTCGCCGTTGTGCGGGGACGGGCGGAGGACCCGGCCGTCCGGGCGGAGCTGGGCGAGTTCGACGCGGTCACCTCGCGGGCCGTCGCGGCCCTGGACAAATTGGCCCGGTGGTGTCTGCCCTTGCTTCGCCCGGGCGGCGAGATGCTCGCGATGAAGGGCGAGCGGGCGGACGCCGAAGTCGAGGAGTGTCGGGCCGCGATGAGATCCTTGGGCGTGTCCGACGTCCGGGTGGTGAAATGTGGAGTGGAGTTCTTGACGCCGCCGGCCACCGTTGTGGTGGCGCGCCGAAGCACACGACCCGCGCCGGGTTCACGGGGGAGGGCACGATGACCGACGACGCCAAGCGCGATGCGGTTTCACGTGAAACATCGCAACCGACGGGCTGGCCGAACGACGTGGACACCCCGATCGGCGCGGCGGCCGAACGCGCGATGCAGGTGTTGCACACCAACAAGACCCTGCCGCGCCCCACCGAACGGCGGGTCTTCACGATCGCCAATCAGAAGGGCGGCGTCGGCAAGACCACCACCGCGGTGAACCTGGCCGCGGCCCTCGCGGTGCAAGGCCTCAAGGTGTTGGTGATCGATCTGGATCCCCAGGGGAACGCCAGCACCGCGCTGGGCATCGAGCACCGGCAGGCGGGCACCCCGTCCTCGTACGAGGTGCTGATCGGGGAGATCCCGCTGTCGGCGGCCGTGCGGCAGAGCCCGCACAACGCCCACCTGTTCTGCATCCCGGCCACGATCGATCTCGCCGGGGCGGAGATCGAATTGGTCAGCATGGTGGCGCGGGAGAATCGGCTGCGCAACGCGCTCGCCGAACTGGACAGCTCGGACTTCGACTACGTGTTCATCGACTGCCCGCCGTCGCTGGGCCTGCTGACGATCAATGCGTTGGTCGCGGCGCCGGAAGTGCTCATTCCCATCCAGTGCGAGTACTACGCGCTGGAGGGTGTCTCGCAGCTGATGAAGAACATCGAAATGGTCAAGGCGCATCTGAACCCGCGCCTGGAAGTGAGCACGGTCGTCCTGACGATGTACGACGGCCGGACGAAGCTCGCCGATCAGGTCGCCGAGGAGGTGCGCCGTTACTTCGGGGGCAAGGTGTTGCGGACCGTCATCCCGCGCAGCGTGAAGGTGTCCGAGGCGCCCGGATACGGCATGACGATCATCGACTACGACCCCGGCTCCCGTGGCGCGATGAGCTATCTGGACGCCAGCCGCGAAATCGCCGAACGGGGCGCCGCCCCCGGCGGGAAGGAAATGCCATGACTTCGTCTGACCGGGGGCCGTCGCGCCGCAAGGGCGGGCTGGGCCGTGGCCTGGCAGCACTGATTCCCACCGGGCCGGCGGACGGATCGGGTCCGGCGACGCTCGGTCCGCGGATCGGCGACGCCGCGGCCGATGTGCTTCTCGGCGGATCCCCCGCCGCCGCCCCGGCCACGACGGTGGCGGAGATGGGGGCGGTGTACCGGGAGATCGACCCGGCGCACATCGACCCCAACCCCAAGCAGCCGCGGCAGGTGTTCGACGAGGAGGCGCTCGCCGAACTGGTGCATTCGATCCGTGAGTTCGGCCTGATGCAGCCGATCGTCGTTCGGGACGTTCCCGGAACCGAACCGGCGCGGTATCAGATCATCATGGGGGAGCGGCGGTGGCGAGCGGCGCAACAGGCCGGGCTGTCCGCGGTACCCGCGATTGTGCGGGAGACGGCCGACGACAATCTGCTGCGCGATGCGCTGCTGGAGAACATCCACCGCGTCCAGTTGAATCCCCTGGAGGAGGCGGCCGCCTACCAACAACTTCTCGACGAATTCGGGGTCACCCACGACGAGCTGGCCGCTCGGATCGGCCGGTCCCGGCCGCTGATCTCCAACATGATCCGGCTCCTGCGGTTACCGATCGCGGTGCAACGCAGGGTCGCCGCCGGGGTCCTCTCCGCGGGGCACGCGCGCGCACTGTTGGCATTGGAGGGCGGTCCGGAGGCGCAGGAGGAACTTGCGGCGCGGATCGTCGCCGAAGGACTCTCGGTCCGGGCCACCGAAGAGGCGGTCACGCTGGCGAACCGATCGGATGCGGCCAAGCCCGGCGGGCCCCGCCGGAAGCCCATTCACATGCCGGGGCTGCAGGACGTGGCGGAGCGGCTGTCGAGCACGTATGACACCCGGGTGACAGTGAGCCTGGGGAAGCGCAAGGGCAAGATCGTCGTCGAGTTCGGTTCGGTGGACGATCTGCAGCGGATCGTCGGCCTGATGGATAACGCCCGCGGCTGAAGCCGGCGTCCACCGACACCCGGTTGTTGCGTCACTGTGACGAATCTGTGCCCGTCGGCCCCGCTTCGCCCCGGTGTCGAACGAAAACCTTTGGCCCACAACGGTATTGGAATGCCCCGCGGAGAGCTCGAAGCGGGTCCGGCCGTTAGTGGTCGCGGCGGCGGGTTGTCTCCTATTCTGGAGGGGCCGTCTGATGTGACCGCACCGCATGGAGGCCCGGAAAGCTAGTGTCCGCTCGTATCACGCCGCTGCGGCTCGAGGGATTCGAGCTTCTGCCCAAGCACGCCCGCCGCTGCGTCTTCTGGGAGGTGGACCCGGCCGCCGTCGGCGGGGACGATCACCTGTCCGACGCCGAGTTCGAAAAAGAAGCCTGGCTGTCGATGGTGATGTTGGAGTGGGGATCGTGCGGACTGATTGCGACCACGGCGCCGGTGGCACCGGGCGAGGGCAGCGGGGAGCGTAGCGGCATCGAACCGGCCTGTGTCGGTTACGTGCTGTACGCCCCACCCCATGCGGTTCCGCGTGCGCTGCGCTTTCCCAGCGGTCCGGTCAGCGCCGACGCGGTCCTGCTGACCTCGATGGGTGTCGAACCGGACCCGGCTACCGACGGCCTGCAACACGAACTCGTCGCGCGGGTGGTCACCGAACTGGTGCGCCGCGGCGTGCGGGCCCTGGAAGCATTCGGCCGCACGGCGCTGGCCGCGGAGCTGCTCGACAGCCCCGCCGCCGACCCCGCCGTGCGGGCGGCCGTCGAAGCGCTCGGTGATTGCTCCTTCGACCAGTGCATGATCGACGCCGACTTCCTGCGGGAGGTCGGATTCGTCGTCGTGTCGCCGCACCCCTATTTCCCGCGGCTCCGCCTCGAACTGAACAAGGGGTTGGGCTGGAAGCAAGAGGTCGAGGCCGCCCTGGAGCGGCTACTCGAAAGCAGCCAGCTGCAACAGCCGGTCGGGGCGGCCAGCGGCAGCACCGGAGCGTCGACCCAGATCTGTCGGCGCTGAGGCCTCAGCGGGCCTGACCGTCGGCGAGCTCGTGTGCGAGCAATTCGGCGAACGTGAAAGTGCCTGTGGGACGGTCGTTCTTGCCCAGCAGATAGAGCCGCTTGACGGCGGCGAGAATGCCTTCGGCAAGGGCGTCCCGGCTGGTGGGGGAGACCAGCACCGCACGGTCGTGGGGATTGGTGATGTACCCGACGTCGACCTGGACGGTGGGCATGCGCGTCAGCCGCAGCAGGTCCCAGGTGCGGCCGTGGGTGCGGCAATCACGTAACCCGGTGCGCGCCACGACTTCTCGTTGGATGAAGTCCGCCAGGTTGCGGCCGATCGTGGAGACCGAACCGTGCGCGTTACCGAAGTAGAAGGAGGCGACGCCGTTGGCCGCGGGCGTCGGCTGGGCGTCGCACCGCAGGCTGATCATCAGGTCGGCGCCCACCCCGTTCGCGGTGTTGGCGCGGTCGATGTCAGAGGGTCCCCGGTTGGCCGGCCGCGACAGGAACGTCTCCATGCCGATGGCCGCCATCCGGCCTTCGAGCCGACTTGCCAAGTCCCACAACAGATCGGCCTCGCTGATCGGCCCGTACTGGCTGCGCGTGATCAGGCCGTGGTCCGGGCCGCCGCGGCCCGGGTCGATGATGATGCGCTTGCCGGACAGTCGTGGACCGGACCGCCGCACGAGCTCTTCCTCATGGATCGCGTGGGGTGATCCGCCGGTCACCCGGGAGCCCAGGAAGTACAGCGAGCGCAGGGTCTCCGGACCGCAGATGCCGTCGGCGGACAAGCCGAACTCACGCTGATACGACATCAACGCGTTGTGGGTCTGCAGACCGAAATGACCGTCGACCATCGAGGTGTAGAAGCCGAGATCCTGCAGGCGGGCCTGCAGCGTGGCGACGTCGTCGCCGTACATCGGCGCACCGAACTGATGGTTCAGGGTACGGGCCCCCAGCCGGTAGGACGCTTCCTTGAGGGCGCGGTAGGTGGCCTCGCCGACCACGCCGTCCACCAGCAGCCCGCGCTGCTGCTGGAACGCGCGGACCGCGTCGTCGAGGTCGGCGTCGAACAGGTCCACGGCGACGTGGCGGCCGGTGGTGAGGTCGGCTTCGGGGTTCGCGACCAGGCCGAGCGCGGACAGTGCCACGCGGATCTCGGCGACCGCGACGCCACGATCGCCGCGACGCAGCGCGTCGCCGACGGTGTCGCGGTTGCGGATCGGCATTCGGTCGAGACCCCTCGTGTCGGCAGAGCGCCGAACGGCTGTGCTCAGCGTTCGGCGGCGATGCTGCATTCTCTCAGACCGTCACCCGAATATGGAAAACACCAGGCCCGCGCCGCGGGGGATTTCCCGCCGTCGCGCGGTCAGGAAATGACGTCGGCCAGCTCGCGCAACAGCGCCGCCTTGCCCTTGGCGCCGACGATCCGCTTCACCGGCGCACCGTCCTTGAACAGGATCATCGTGGGAATCGAGACGACCTCGAAATCCTGGGCGGTCACGGGGTTGGCTTCCACGTCGAGCTTGGCGACGCGCAGCACACCGGCCTTCTCGGCGGCGATCTCCTCCAGCACCGGAGCCACCATCCGGCACGGGCCGCACCAGGCGGCCCAGAAATCGACCAGGACCGGTTCACTGCTGCCCAGTACGTCGTCGGCGAACGAGTCGTCGGAAACGGTGAGGGTGGCGCTGTTCTCGCCGGCGCTCATCGCGGTGCTCCAATCAGGTCGGTGTCGGTGGGACGGGTGGCCTCGGCCAGCCAGCGCTCGGCGTCGATCGCGGCCGCACAGCCGCTGCCCGCGGCGGTGATGGCCTGGCGGTAGGTGTGGTCGACGAGATCACCCGCGGCGAACACACCCTCGACCGATGTGTGGGTGGAGCGGCCCTGAACCAGGACGTAGCCCTCGTCGTCGAGGTCGACCACACCGCGGACCAATTCCGAGCGGGGGTCGTGACCGATCGCCACGAACATGCCGGTCACCGGTAGCAGTGAATCCTTGCCGGTCACCTTGTCGTGCAGCCGCAGACCACTGACCGTGGCATCCCCTTCCACCGCCAGCACCTCGGCGTTGGTGATGAACGTGATCTTCTCGTTCGCGCGGGCGCGCTCCAGCATGATCCGCGACGCCCGGAACTCGTCGCGCCGGTGTACCACGGTGACGCTGCGGGCGAACTTCGTCAGGAACGTGGCCTCCTCCATTGCCGAGTCCCCGCCGCCGATCACCGCGATGTCCTGGTCCTTGAAGAAGAAGCCGTCGCAGGTGGCGCAGGCGCTGACACCGCGGCCCAGCAGCGCCTCTTCACCGGGGACACCCAGGTAACGGGCGGCGGCGCCCATCGCCAGGATCACCGCGCGGGCACGATGCGTCTCGCCGCCCGCGGTGGTGACCGTCTTGATCGGACCGTGCAGCGCGACCGATTCGACGTCCTCCATCTGCAGATCGGCGCCGAACCGCAGTGCCTGCTCGCGCATCTCGTCCATCAGCGCGGGGCCCATGATGCCGTCCCGGAAACCGGGATAGTTCTCGACCTCGGTGGTCGTCATCAACGCACCGCCGAACGAGGTTCCCTCGAAGACCAGCGGCGTCAGCTGGGCGCGGGCCGTGTAGACGGCGGCGGTGTAGCCGGCCGGGCCGGAACCGATGACGATGACCTCGTGAACTGGCGTGGTGTCGGTCATACGGGCCTTTCTGGCGTGGACTGGCACGGTTATGAACAACAAGGGTAGGCCGGGGTGTTCCCGGTATCCCGCGGGTGTGGGGTTTCAGCGCCGCCGCAGCGTCGTCTCGGCCAGCAGCCCGGTGTCGGCGGCGCTGCACGTCGGGGGGACGGCCAGCGCGGCCAGCGCACCGGGGTCGCCGGGCACCTCGCCGGCAACGACCAACACCACCGCGTCCGCGCCGTCCACGCGGACCTGCCGGGCCCCGAGGACCGGCGTGGCTGCCGGGTAGCCCAGGCCGCTCAGGCACGAGGCCCGGCGCGCCGGATCGCCCAGCGGACCGAGGTCGGGCGGCTGGGCGAGCAGGGCGGTGAGGTCGGCGGCCGGTACGGGGAACGGCGCGGGTGCCGCGGTGATCGTCATCTTGCGCACCGAGCTGGTCTCGGTGGCGGGGGTGCGCAGCAGGGCGACCGCCCCGATCGTCACGGCGGCCACCGCGGCCCCGGCGCCGAGCACCGTCAGCGTCCGCGGCGGCGGCGGATGCGCGGCGTGCTTCACCGGGACAGTCTGCATCAACCCTCCCGGTCGCCGAGCAGGCCCGCCAGCCGTCGTCGGCCGCGCGCCGCGCGGCTCTTCACCGTCCCCTCCGGTATTCCCAGCAGTCGCGCGGTGGCGGCGACCGAGTACCCGTGCAGTTCGACCGCACACAGTGCGGCCCGCTGGTCGGCCGGCAGCTGAGCCAGGGCCGTGCGCACCATCATCGCCGCGTCGATGCGCTCGCCGGGGTCGACGGTGGGATGAGCGGCCTCCAACAGCGGGACGGTGCGATGAACCTTGTTGTGCCGCAACCGGTCCAGGCATGCGTTGACGACGATCCGGTGCAGCCAACTGCCGACCGTGCACTGGTGGCGGAAGGCGCCGGCGTTGCGGTGCACGGCCAGCATCGCCTCCTGCAGCGCATCGGCGGCGTCCTCGGGAGTGCAGGTGCGCCGCGCCACCCGCACCAGCCGATCGCGGTGCCGGCCGAACAGTTCGGCGAAGGCGCGGCAATCGCCGGCCACGTGGGCGGCCAGAAGCTCGGCGTCACTGCGGGTATCGGTGCTGACCACCGGCCGGACGTTAGCGAGGCGGCGCGCACCGGACACTTCACCCGGCGGCGCGCCTGGGGATAACCGGGTCAGCCCGCGGCGCGGACCGTGATCTCGGTGATATCGGACCGGTTCTTACCGTCGACCGTGCCGAGCGTGGAGATCCACACCAGCAGGTGGGAGGTCGGCGCCTGCGCATTGACCTTGATGGTGTTGTTACCGGGCTGCACCGAGGTCGGCTGGGTCAGCGCCGTCGTGTCCTCCAGCGCGGACGGATCCGAGCTCTCCGCGGCGCGGATCTGGATCTTGGTGCCGGTGCTGGTCACCCCCACGTCGACCGAGCCGATCTTGGTGGGCTCCGGCAGGTCGAGCATCAGGCCGACGCCGTTCTTGAAGTTCGGGAACGGGTTCGGATCGGTGTAGGTGTCGACGGGCCACATGGTGGCCGTGTCACCGTCGATCGCCAGACCCGCCAGCGACGGGGCGTCGGCACCGCCGGCGGGGGAGAACACCGTTGCCTTGACGGGTTTGACCACGGCCCCCGGGGGCGAGTTGGCGGCGCTGGTGGTCGGGTTGAGGCCCAGCCGATCGCCGTCGATGCTGCTGCCGCCCACGTCGCCGAAGATCCGGCTGACCGCCAACACGATGAGGACGACCACCAGAAGTGCCGCAGCGGCTCCGAGGCCGATCATCAGGTTGCGGCGCCGGCGGGCGCGGGCCGCGTCGTCCGGACCGGCATCGGTGGCCGCCGGGTCCGCCGAGGTGGCGGGGGTGTCGTTGACCGCGCCGATCTGCTCGGTGCGGTCGGCGACCGCAGTGGCCTGCTGAAGCAGGTTGAGCAGGGTGGGGGCGGTGCGGATGCCGCCGCCGTCCTGAACCGAGCGGACCGCCGCCGCCGAGATCTGGAACGGAATGCTCCGGTTCACCGAGCGGGGTTCGACGGGCTGCCCGGCGGCGTCGACGTCGGCGGCGCGCATGCCGCTCGGCGTGCCCGCCTCCCGCAGTGGCCAACGGTCGACCAGAAGCGCATACAGCGCGGCGCCGATACCGCGGATGTCGCCCTCGGGGGTCGCGTCGGGCAGGGTGGCGGGGAACGCCAGCGCGACGTCACCGTCGATGCTCACCCGGATCCGGCTGGGGTGGTCGATGGACAGCGCGAGCCCGTCCTGATGGGCCGTCTCGGCGGCGGCGGCCAGGGACTGGATGGCCCGGGCGCCACCGATCGGGGACGGCGCGGTTTCGGCGACTTCGCGCAGCGAGCCGCCCCGGATCCACTCCGAGACAACCAGTCCGCCGGAGCGATCGGCGGCAGCGGCCACATCGAGCACCCGTGCGATACCGGGCCGGTCGATGCGACTCAATTGTGATGTGCGGGAGAGGATTTCGCGTACCACCTCGGGCGCCAGCGTGCAGTCCGGGTCGACGAAGGTCAAGGCGACCTGACGGTCCAGCGCGGTGTCCAGGGCCTGCCAGAACTGCAGGCCCGGCGGGCCGCCGTGGAAGACGAGCAGACGGTAGCGCCCATTGGCGACGCTGGTGCCGGGGATGAGGTGTTCGGCGTCGGTGCGGCCGGACCGAACCTCCGTCACGATCTCCGTCGGACGGTCGGTGTCCGCCAGCGCATTCGGCTGCGCCGTCCGCGGCAATCCCGAGGCTTCGTCGGTCACCCCCGGTCCTTTCCCCGTGGCCGAGCCGGCGTCGCCCACCGGCAGTTTCCTGGCCACAGGGTACGTGACGGCGACGCCGGTGGTGGGTGAGTCCGGCGTGACTGGTGCGACGGCTGCTACCGGTTGGCCGCGCGCGAGCCGCCGGCGCACGGCCGCGACGGCGGCCCGAGCCTCCGGGACGCGGGCCGCCAGCATGACCGCCGCGACGATCGGCAGCATGATCAGCCCCAGGATCGCCAGGCGCAGCAGCGAGCCCATGCCGCCGCCCCGGGTCGTCAGCTCCGCCAGACCGAGCAACCGGTCGGCGGCGTAGCCGGCGATGCCGGCCAGTAGCGAGGCGAACAACGTGACCAGGACGGTGCGGACCACGGTCAGGTCCACCAGCTGTCCGCCCCCTGGCCGCAGGGCCCGGCGCAACAGGACGTAGCCGAGCACCGCACCGGCGAGGAAGCCGAGGCCGTTGGCGGTGCCGAGGAATCCGGCGACCAGTTCGGGGTTGTCGGTGACATGCGGCGCGGCGAGCGATGCGACGATCTTGACCGTCGTGATCGCGATGACGATGAGGATCGGGATCCACGGTTGTTCGCGCGCGTAGAACACCCGCAGCTCCAGCAGCACCAGCGCATAGGGGATCAGGGTGAAGGAGGACAGGGCGATCGAGATGCCCAGGTAGTTCGCGTCCACCTCGCCGAACTTGCCGTACGCGAACAGGGCACTGCCGATCGCCGGTCCGGCCACGGTCATGAAGGCGACGATCGGGATCAGGGTGATCATCGTCAGCCGGGTGGCCAGCGAGAAGTCGGCGAGCACGGCCGCGGTGTCCTCGGCGGCGGCGTTGCGGCTCAGCCGGGGCATCACCACCGTCAGCACCGTCACGCCGATCATCCCGAACGGCAGCATCAGCACCAGCCACGTGTAGTTGTAGATCGCCGGGCCGGATGCCGCTGCGGCGCTGGCGATCTGGTTGCCCACCACCAGACCGAATTGACTGATCAGCACGTAGAGCACCATCGCCGCGGCCATCGCGCCGAACCGCTTGAGCCGGTCGTCGATCCCCCACAGCGGGCGCAGGCTGATCTTCTCGCGCCGGATCGCGATGAGCAGCACCGCGGCCTGCGCGACGACTCCGAGGGTGGTTCCGATCCCGAGGACGAGCAGCTTGGCGTTGCCCATCCGGACCGGGTCGACGGAAAGTTCGCCGGGCACAAGCACATACAGGCCCAGAGTCGCGATGGCGACGACGTTGTTGACGACGGGAGCCCAGGCGGGTGCGGCAAAGTGGTTGCGGTTGTTGAGGATCGCCATGAATACCGACGACAACCCGTAGAAGATCACCTGCGGCAGCAGCAGATACGCGAACGCGGTGGTCAGCGGGGCGTTGACCTTCGGGTCGTCCCCGAGCATCAACCGGACCAGCAGCGGCGCGGCGGCCACGGACAGCACCGTCGTGACGGCCAATAGCGTGGTCGCCAGGGTGACCAGTCGCCGCACGAAAGCCGTTCCGCCGTCGGCGTCGTCGCGTTCGGCCCGGGCCAGTACCGGCACGAAGATCGCGGTGAAGGTCGCCTCGAGCACCAGGGCGGCCACCAGATTGGGCAACTGGTTGGCCACGGTGAACGAACTGGACAGGGCCGCCCCGAGGATCGCGGCGAGCAGCACGATCCGGATGAACCCGGTGACGCGGCTGATCAGCGTCGCGAACGCCATCCCCCACGACCGCGACACCACGGCCGCGTCGGAAAGCTCCGCGCGGACCGGCTGGGCGTCCGTCCGGGTGGGCGGGTCGGCGGCGGTCACCCTCGGCGCCGTTCCGGCGGCTCCAGATCGGCCGGGTCGGGTTCGCCGCGGAAGCGGTGCCACAGCCGCCGGCCGGTCAATGTCACCAGGACCGCGCCGGCCGCCAGCGTGATGAAGAACAGCACCTTTCCGTAGGCGTTGGAGTGCACCGAAAGCCGAACCGGATCGCCCAGGGCGAGTCCTTCCGGGGTCCGCAGCGCGACGTCGACCGCCACCCGCTGCGTGAAGTGGACCTCGATGGGGACCCGCACCGGCAGGTATCCCGGGGGCAGCTCCTGCTCGCCGATGTCGGCCACCGTCATGCCCGGCGGCGCATCCACCTGGAGGCGGACGCGGATCGGGACGGCCAGATCGTTGCGCAACGCCAGCGGCAGCGGGCTGTGCTCGGTGGCCAGGGTGTAGGAGCCGCCCGGGTTGACGATGGTGACCGCGTTGAACAGGTCGTCGAGGGTGCTGCCGACCGGGTCCAGGCGCGCGACGGCCAGGCCGTTGCGGGTGTCGTCCGGTTCGGACTGACTCAGCGCGCGCAGCATGTCCTCGCGCAGCGGTGCGGTGTACTGGGGGCCGGTCAGCCCGGTCTGCTCGTTGGTGGTCAGGGCCGCGGTCAGCCCCCACACCCGGGGCAGCTGACCGGCCACCCGCTCGACCACTTCGTCGTCGAACCGGCCGGGCAGGTCGGCCCCGGAGTCCTCGAGCGGGGCCGGCGGCCGGGGGTCGGCGGCCGTTTCGGCGATCACCGCCGACATCGGACGGGGCACGGCCAGACCGGCATGAATGGTCGACGCGAACGCGGTCAGGATGCTTTGCGCGTCGTCGGGTTGCAGACCCCACACCAGGGGCGGCATCAGCACCTGCAGGCGGGTCTCGGCGTCGGGGGTCAGGGCCCGCCAGACGAGCGCCGACACCGCGTTCTGGCGCCGCGCGGCCGCCGAGTCGTGCCGCAGCGGGACCGTCAGCGCGCTGTCGAGATACGACGGCGTCACCGGATCGGTTCCGGCGGCGGCCAGTGCGGCACCCACCGCCGGGTCGAACGGTGCGGACACGACGGAATCCGATAACCGGCGCGGCGCCAGATCGGTGGAGCCGGTCGCTTCGGCGGCCGCGATCACCACCGTATTGCCTTGCGCATCAAGCAGATTGACGACACCGTCGGTCAGCGGCTCGTCGCCGGTCAAGGTGACACCCGACAGCGGCCGGACACCGAGGATCTGTTGCACGACGTCGGCCGATCCGCCGGTGGTGAACGAACTGAGCCCGGTGTCGCCGACCCGGTGCAGGGCGTCGAGGCTGGCCTGGGCGTACGGCGCGGCCGTCACGCACATGCGGCCCGCCAGTGCGCGGAGTCGGTTCAGCCACGCGGTCGCGGCGTCCTGACCGGTGCCCGGCCGGCCGGAACCGCTCTGCCCGTCGTCGGAAACCGTGTAGCCCGCGGTCATCGCGTTGACGGTGACCAGCAGGTCCGGATCCACGGCCAGGCACAGCCCCCGGGTCACCGCGCCGTCGGCGTCGGCGGCCGGACTCGTGGCGAACTCGGCCGCCCCCAGCAGGGTGTCCAGCCGGCCCCCGGCGGCCAACGACGCGGCCAGCGTGTCGTCGCTGAGGCGCACCGGGGTGGTTCCGCCCGGCACGCCCGGGACGAGTCGCGGTTGATCGGCCAGCGGCCACAGCATCGTCATCAGCACGGGTTTGGTGATATCCGGTGTGACACTTTCGGCCCCGGAGTCCGCCGCCGCGGGCAGCCCGAGCACGGGCAGCAGGAACCGGCCGTCGTCCAGCCGGGCCGGCTCGCCGTAATCGGGTGTGCCGTTGACGTTCACCAGCAGCGGATACACCCCGGGCCGGTCGATACCCAGGCCCGGTTCCGTCGACGACCGAACCGGATACGCGAATGCGAACCCGGCGCTCTGGCCGGGCTGCAGTTCGCCGGCGACGTTGACGAACTCGCCGACGGGCTGGAACTGCTCGGTGGTGCCGTCGAGTTCGGTGCGCAACTGTTCGGGGTTGCCCACCGCCGGGGCGTGCTCCAGGCGCGCGACGATGTCGCGGACCGTCCGGTCGCCCACGTTGTCGACGGCGCCCGTCACCCGCACCACCGGGTCACCGCCGGAGGTCACCAGATCCGGGGTCACGCTGTCGATCCGCACCGCCAGGAAGGCCGTCGCACCGGGTTCGCTGCCGGCGGCGCGGGGGAGACCGCCCGGCAGCAGAAGGACCGCGATCATCAGGATCACCGCGGCGATGCGCGGCGCAGTCCGGCCCGGTCCGGCGGTCACGGTGTCTTTGGTGAAGCCGGTCCGCACCCGTTCGTCCGACCGGACGCGGGCCCGTCGGGACGATGGTTGCGGCTGTGCGAATGCGTCTGCGGCCGCCGCCGGGGGGCGGTGCGCGGCAGCGGCGGCAGCGCGTCCGGGCCGTGGATCTGCAGGGTGCGGATCAGTTCGCCGGCGAGCTCGGCGAGGCGGCGTTCGTCGGCGTAGGCCAGCCGGGCCGGCAATTCCAGCAGCGGGACCCAGGCCACCTCCGTCACCTCGAGGTCCTCGTCGCAGAGCTCGCCGCCGGAGAACCGCATCAGGTAATGGTGGACGGTCTTGTGCACGCGTCGTCCGTCGGTCACGAACCAGTAGTCGATGCTGCCCAGTGCCGCGAGCACCTTGCCCTGGATGCCGGTTTCCTCGGCGACCTCCCGGATGGCGGTCTGCTCGGCCGTCTCGCCCTGCTCGATGTGTCCCTTGGGCAGCGACCACAGCATGCGGCCGCGGCGGTCGACCCGGCCGATGAGGGCGGCGACCTGTTCTTCGTGGGGACCGTCGATGCCGTCGATCACCAGCCCGCCCGCCGACGTCTCGTGCACGGTGCGCAACCGGTCCCGTCCACCGCGTCCGGACCGGGGGCGGCTCGGCTTGGCCGCGGCGGGCGGCCCGGGGGAGGGTTGCGGACCGGCGGCGGTGTTCTCGGTGGTGGACTCGTCGGCGGTGGCCGGGGCGCCGGCAGTTCCGGCGGCGGCGGGACCGGCGGCGCGCCGCCCCCGGCGACGCCCGCGGCGTCGTCGAGGTTTGGGCTGTTCGCCGTCCGACACCTCAGCGATAGTAGTTGTTTACCGTGGCACTCCCGCCGCCCACTCGCCGGTACCGGCCGGCCCGTCGCCCCGCGTTCGCCGGGCACCCGCGAACTCCATTCGCTTCGGCCGCGTCGGCCCGACTAGTCTCGGAGAACGTGCCCGAATCCGGTCCCGGCGCCGAACCTGCGCTCGACGCTGCACTGTTGGCGCGGGCACTCGTCGCGCTGAATCGCCACGGCGACCTGCTGCGGGCCCTCGGCGAGATGTTCGAATCGGCGGGCCATCAGCTCTATCTCGTCGGCGGCAGCGTCCGCGACGCACTGCTGGGCCGGCTGAGCCCGGATCTCGACTTCACCACCGGTGCGCGCCCGGATGCGGTTCAGCGCATCGTGCGGCCCTGGGCCGATGCGCTGTGGGACACCGGTATCGAGTTCGGCACCGTCGGCGCGGCCCGCGCCGGGCACCGTGTCGAGATCACGACGTTCCGCGCCGACTCCTACGACCAGGTGTCCCGCAATCCCGAGGTGAGGTTCGGCGACCGCCTCGAGGACGATCTGCTCCGCCGTGACTTCACCGCCAACGCGATGGCGGTCCGGATCACGGCCGACGGACCCGGTGAGTTCCTCGATCCCCTCGGCGGGCTGACGGCCCTGCGCGACGGCGTGCTGGACACCCCGTCGCCACCGGAGGTGTCCTTCGGCGACGACCCGCTGCGGATGCTGCGGGCCGCCCGGTTCGTCTCGCAACTCGGCTTCACCGTCGCCCCGCGGGTGCGGGCGGCCATCGAGGAGATGGCCCCGCAGTTGTCCCGGATCACCGCCGAGCGGATCGCCACCGAGTTGGACAAGCTGCTGCTGGGGTCCGACCCGGTTGCCGGGCTGGACCTCATGGTGCAGACCGGCCTGGGGGAACAGGTGCTGCCCGAGGTCGGGGCGATGCGCATGGCGATCGACGAGCACCATCAGCACAAGGACGTCTACCAGCATTCGTTGACCGTGCTGCGCCAGGCCATCGAACTCGAGGAGCTTGGCGGCGCCGGACCAGACCTGGTGCTGCGCTGGGCGGCGCTGCTGCACGACATCGGCAAACCGGCGACGCGCCGCCACGAGGCGGACGGTGGTGTGAGCTTCCATCACCACGAGGTCGTCGGCGCCAAGATGACCCGCAAACGGATGCGGGCACTGAAGTACTCCAGGCAGATGGTCGACGACGTATCCCAGCTGGTGTACCTGCACCTGCGGTTCCACGGTTACGGGGACGGCCGGTGGACGGATTCGGCGGTGCGCCGCTATGTCACCGACGCCGGGCCGCTGTTGCCCCGCCTGCACAAGCTGGTGCGGGCCGACTGCACGACCCGCAACAAACGCCGCGCGGCGCGGCTGCAGGCCAACTACGACGAACTGGAACACCGGATCGCCGACCTGGCGGCGCGGGAAGATCTGGCGCGGGTGCGCCCGGACCTCGACGGCAACGAGATCATGGAGCTGCTCGGCATCCCCGCCGGACCCCAGGTGGGGGAGGCTTGGCAGCACCTCAAGGAGTTGCGCCTGGACCGCGGGCCGCTCAGCCCGGACGAGGCGCGCGCCGAATTGCTGGCGTGGTGGAACGCGAAGGCGGACCGCGCCGTCTGATCTCGTATGGACTACTGCCTGGGAGATGACGGCACCGCCACGATGTGGACCGGCCCGCCGGATGTGGACACCGACGGTGACGGCTTGCTGGACGCGGTCGGGCTGGACTTCGACGGGGACGGACTGCGCGACGACGCGCTGGCCGATCTGGACGGCGATGGGCTGGCCGATCACGCGGTCCTCGACGTGGGCGCCGGCGGCCGATGGTTCACCGACGACGGAACCGGTACCTGGGCGGTCGCCGCGGCGCAGCGCGCCACCGGCGCGGCATTGCGCTGGCAGGGCCTCGACGGCGCCGAGCACACCGGTGGCCCGCTGGTCGACTTCGACGCCGACGGCGGGGTGGACGACCGCTTGTTCGACGCCGACGGTGACGGTCTGGCCGACCGGGTGATCGCCGAGGACGGGTCCGTCGGTTACGTCGACACCGACGGCGACGGTCGCTGGGACCTCACGCTGGCCGACGGGGACGGTGACGGGGCCGCCGACAGCGCGCGCGTCCTCTAGAGCGGCTCAGCGGCCGGCGCCGGGCGGCCCCGCGAAGGCCTGTGCGATCTGCAGCCAGTGCCGGGCGTCGGGTCCGTCGACCACCACGTCGAGCGCCGCCGGCGACCGGCGCTTGGTCACCAGCGCGCAGAAGTCCTCGGCCGACCCCGTCACCCGCTGGGCCGCGTCTTCGGGTCCCCAGGACCAGGAATCACCGTCAGGGGCAACGAGTTTCACGTGAAACTCGTCGGCCGGCGGGGTCAGGCCGTGGACCGTGAACGCGTAGTCGCGGGTGCGCACCCCGATGTGGGCGATCGAACGCAGCCGGGCCGTCGGGGTCCGCCGCACGCCGAGTGCGTCGGCCACGTCGAGCCCGTGCGCCCAGGTCTCCATCAGCCGGGCCGTCGCCATCGAGGCCGCACTCATCGGCGGCCCGAACCACAGCAGCTTGCGATCGGCGGGCACCCCGCACAGGGCGTCATGCAGCAACCGGCGGGTGGACCGCCACTCGTCGAGCAGTTGGCGGGGTGGCAGCTCCGCGAGCCCGGCGGCGGCCTCGTCGACGAAGCCGGTCGGGTTCCGTGCGGCCGCGGCCAGGACGTCGGCGAACCCCGGCTCGTCGGTGACCGACGTCAACGCGACCCGGTCGGTCCACAGCAGATGCGCGATCTGATGGGCGATCGTCCAGCCCGGTGCCGGGGTGGGACGCGCCCAGTCGCCGGCCGCCAACGGCGCCACCAACCCGTCGAGGTCGTCGCACTCGGCGCGCAGATCGTCCACGATTTGTTGGGCGGTGGCCATCGGCAGAGCCTATTCCGCCGCCCGGCCCGCCCGGGCGAGGACCGCGTGGAGGCCCAGGCCGGCCAGATAGAGGACAGATCCGGCCAGCGCGAGCGCGGGTGCGTGACCCGTGGCCGGGACCAGGGCCGCCGACGCCGTCATCGCGGCGGTGAACGCCACCCAGAACAGGGAGTCCTGCACGGCGAATACGTGACCCCGCAGCGCGTCGTCGACGTCGAGCTGAATGGCGTTGTCGGCGCACAGCTTGACCACCTGCCCGCCCGCGCCGAGCAGGAAGCCGCAGCCCACCATGACCGGAAGGAGCAACCCGACGCCCGCGAGCTGGATGAGTGCCGCAGCGCCGAGTGCACCGTTGGCCGTGGCGTACCGGCCCCAGCGGCTGACCAGAAGCGGCATGCAGACCGTCCCGAGGAACATCCCGAGGGCCGTGGCGGCCCCGAAGATCGCCGTGGGCACCAGTCCCGTGGTCCCGGGGGCGGCGCCGTGCCGCACCATCACCAGGACCAGCAAGGTGTTGATCCCGAACGCCATCCGGTGGGCGGCCAGACCCGCCAGGGTGGCCGCCACGGTCGGGCGGGTCGCCGCGGTGCGCGCCGCGTGCACCCACCCGGTGGCCACGGCATAGAGCACCGAGCCGCGGTCCGCCGGCGCCGTTTGGTCGGGACCCAACGCCCGGGCCGGGAACCGCGCGGCCAGGACCAGCGCCGCCAGCACCGGAACTGCGACCAGGGCGACGACCACCGCCGAGCCGGAGTCGTTGGCGCCGAACAGGTTCCGGGGTATCAGCATGAAGTTCGCCCCCAGGAACGCGGCCACCGAACCGGCGGCCGTCGCCACCGAGTTCATCGTCACCACCTCCGCCCGCGGCACCACATGGGGCAGGGCCGCGGACAGGCCCGAGGCCACGAACCGGGAGAAGCCGTTGGCCAGCAGCGCGCCGCACAGCAGCGGCAGGTCCGGCGCGCCGATCACGAAGAGCAGCGCGACGACGACGACCAGCGCCATCCGGCCGGCGTTCGCACACACCAGCACCCAGCGCCGATCCCAGCGGTCCAGCAGCGCCCCGGCGAATGGCCCGAGCAACGAGTACGGCAGGAACAACACCGCGAACGAGCCGGCTATCTGCCACGGGGTCACGGCCCGCTCCGTGCTGAACAGCAACCCGCCGGCCAGGCCGGCCTGGAACAGGCCGTCGCCGAACTGGCTGACCATCCGGATCGCGAGCAACCGGCGGAACATCGGCAGGGCGCGCACCGCACGCCACAGCGTGCCGGTCGCGTGCGCGTCAACCACGATGGTTTCCCCTGGTTCGGTCGAATCCCGTAAGTGAGCCTACAAACGGCCCGGCGCTCGGCTTGCGATGTCTGTCACGGCGGACCTCCGGGGTGAGATGATGGGTCCCGTGGCGCAGCCCGAAGATCCCGAGGACTTCATCGCGCCCGCAGCCCACCGGGTGCGGGCGGGTTCGCTGCTGCTCGCCAACACCGACCTGCTGGAGCCGACGTTCCGGCGCAGCGTCATCTACGTGGTGGAGCACAACGACGGCGGGACGCTGGGCGTGGTGCTCAACCGGTCCAGCGAAACCGCCGTCTACAACGTGCTGCCGCAGTGGGCCAAGCTGGCGACCAAACCGAAGACGATGTTCATCGGCGGCCCGGTGAAACGGGACGCGGCGTTGTGCCTCGGGTCGCTGCGCGCGGGCACGGACCCGCAGGGCGTACCGGGTCTGCGGCATGTGTCCGGCCGGATCGTGATGGTCGATCTGGATGCCGATCCGGACACCGTTGCGCCGGCGCTCGAGGGTGTCCGGATCTTCGCGGGGTATTCCGGGTGGACCATCGGCCAATTGGAAGGTGAGATCGAGCGCGACGACTGGATCGTGTTGTCCGCGTTGCCGTCCGACGTGCTGGTGGAACAGCGGGTCGATCTGTGGGCCCGGATCCT
>WBZP01000276.1_pt1 | contig 70797 bp, 55 predicted proteins | sample 5204301 | NCBI WGS metagenome assembly WBZP01 (sample SAMN12412401, study PRJNA552823) | activated sludge metagenome | isolation source: activated sludge from nitrification reactor of wastewater treatment plant... | place: USA: Pennsylvania | collected 2017 | reverse complement strand
TTAACAATCGAATACAATTTGACTTAAATGTTGCCTCTAAATTGGCCAACTTTACTCTTTATGAAGTTAGGAACCGGGACACGATGGTAGATAAACTGAGGATTTTAGCTTAACGCCAATGCGATAGGTATCGGGATGCCGGCAGGCAGGATTAAATTGATAATGCCCGGTAACTAGTATTTCCCCGTCTTAAACGACAACGTCTCCCTATCCAATACCCCTCAACCCACAAAATTCGAAGTAAACTTAAACGTCTTCCCGTCAAACAAGCCTTTGTCGCTGAGCTTTAATTGGGGAATCACTAGCAAGGCCATGAATGATAAACTCATATAGGGTGCGCGCAGGGAGGAGCCCAGCTGTTTCGCTTTTTCATCAATGGCAGCGTAAGCATGTCCGATCGTCTTGCAGTCTTTGTCGCTCATGAGTCCGGCTACCGGGAGGCCAATGCAGATTTCTTCTTCACCATCTACCAGACTCAATCCGCCTTCGTGCTGCATCAGCAGATTCACCGCTTTCGCCATGGACGTATCATCTGCTCCCACCACGATAATATTGTGTGAGTCGTGAGCTACACTGCTCGCAATGGCTCCTCTTTCTAACCCGAAATTTTTGATGAAGGCTACTGCTGGTGGTACTTGTTGGTACCGGTTTACGACCGCAATTTTCAGAATATCGTTCGCGGGATCACTTACACAGTTTCCGTTTTCTGTTTTGGCAGGCTGATGGTGTTCGCCGGTGATGAGTTGTCCGTCATAGACTTCAATTACCCGCAAGAGCTGTCCTTCGGCTTTAACAACAAAATCGGCTGACGTGGTGGTGTAAGCAGAAAACTGATTGATGAGCGGATGGGCTTTGGGTGGCAGATTGCAATGACCGTCTTTATAAACACAAGCTCCGTCGATCCAGGTTTCCAGTACTTTGAAGTCGGCCGTATTGTCAACCACGATAAAATCGGCGGGATCTCCGTTGCGCAAAATACCATGGCGCATGTTGTAGTGATACTTCGGATGAATGCAGGCGGCATAGAGCACATCGTAGAGATCATAGCCCAATGCAACAGCTCGTGCTACGTGTACGTTGATATGTCCGGCCAGCAGTTCGTCGGGATGTTTGTCGTCGCAGCAAAACATGCACATCTCCGGATGTGATTTCAGCAGAGGGTGCAGGGCGTTGAAATTCCGTGCGGCCGATCCTTCACGGATCAGGATCTTCATGCCGTGCTGAATTTTATCGAGTGCTTCTTCCAGCGTGAAACATTCATGATCGGTGCTTATACCTGCTGCGATATAACGAGCTGCATCTTCGCCGCGTAATCCGGGTGCATGTCCGTCAACCGGTTTCCGGCATTGCTGTGCATAAGCGATCTTCTTCATGACATCGGGATCGTTGAACAACACACCCGGATAGTTCATCATCTCACTCAGGTAATAAATATCGTCGCGTTGCAATAACGATAAAACTTCTTCCGGACCCAGCACAGCACCGGCACTTTCGAAATTGGTGGCCGGTACACAGGAAGGCGCACCAAAGTGAAATTTGAGTTTCGCATCATGGGCGTTTTCCAGCATGTAATGAACGCCTTTTACTCCATTCACATTGGCGATTTCATGGGGATCACTGATCGTGGCTATAGTGCCATGGCCAAGTGCTACGCGGGCGAATTCATACGGCACCAGCATCGAACTTTCAATGTGAATATGTGCATCCGTAAATCCCGGAAGTATGAAACGATTTTCATTTACAGTGGCTTCTGTGAAGCTTTCAATCCGGCCATCACTGATAGTAAAATATCCCCTTTTGATGCATCTGTTTTCAATATCGATCCATTGGCCGCTGATTGTCTTTTCCATGATGAGATGATGGTTTTTCCGGTCCCACAAAGTTAGTTGCCTGAAATTCACTGCGAATATTTTAATGGAAATGTTGAAAAGATTGATAATAGGCTGTTAAAGCAATCGTTTTATAGCTACATTTGTGATATAGTCAATTAATTCATTTCAATGAAAACAGGTAAAGTAAAATTCTTCAATGAAGCCAAGGGATATGGTTTCATTCTCGAAGACGAAACAAACAAAGAAATCTTCGTGCACCACAGTGGCCTCACTGACAAAATCCGTGAACATGACCTGGTAAGTTACGAGGTTATTGAAGGTCGTAAAGGCCTGAATGCTGTGAACGTTAAAAAAGTGCAATAATTGTAGTTTTTAAAACGTACTGAGGCCGCCTTCGGGCGGCCTTTCTTTTTATCACTGTTTTAAGTCCGTTCATTTCTTTTTGATGATTTCTTATTTCTTTTTTTGGCCTTGTTTATTTTTGTTTCATGCAGCGCGACCGGTTTATGGAAACGGCAATTGAGTACTTGAAAGGGGTGGGACCCCAGCGGGCTGAATTGATGCGGTCAGAACTGGGCATCGCTACCTTCGGCGATTTCATCCGTCATTTTCCGTTCCGGTATATCGATAAGTCGAAACTTCAGACGGTGGCCGAACTCAATGAGGATTTACCATACGTTCAGCTGAAAGGTATCATCACCCGCATTCAGTTGCATGGCGGAAAACGGGTGACCCGTATGTCGGCTACTTTTCGCGATCAGACGGGAACGATGGAACTTGTGTGGTTTCAGGGCATCCGATGGATCCGCGAAGCTGTGAAGGAGAATACGGAGTATATCGTATTCGGCAAACCCGGTTTCTTCAATGGACGTTTCAGTATCATCCATCCGGAGATGGAGGAGGCGGCGAAAGCCGAAAAGTTTTCAGGTCCTTCGCTTACCGGCGTGTACAGCACCACTGAAAAATGTAAGGCCAAGGGACTCGATACAAAAGCCTTGCAGAAGCTGATGCGGAGTCTGGTGGCGGGATTGCCCAATGATCTTCCCGAAACCTTATCGGCGGATATCCTTCACCGTTATAAGCTGATGAACCTGCGGGAGGCTTTGTATAATATCCATCTGCCCGCAGATGAACAGTTGCTGCAGCGTGCAGTGCTGCGCCTGAAGTTTGAAGAGTTGTTTTATCTGCAGCTGCGGTTACTGCGGGCTAAGATCGGTCGGCAGATAGTGCTCAAGGGAAAGCAGGTGGATAAAATCGGTGAGCTCTTCAATACTTTTTATAAGGAACATATTCCCTTTGAGCTTACCAATGCGCAGAAACGGGTGCTGAAAGAAATCCGTTCGGATATGGGCACCGGTAAGCAGATGAATCGTCTGTTGCAGGGTGATGTGGGCTCGGGTAAAACGATGGTGGCCTTGCTGAGTATGCTCATGGTACTCGATTGCGGTTATCAGGCCTGCCTGATGGCGCCTACCGAAATTCTCGCTTCGCAGCATTTTCAATCGGTGACAGAAGCACTCAAGGAGATGGATATCCGCGTGGGTTTGCTTACCGGCAGTACAAAAACCGCGCATCGCCGGTTTCTGCTGGAGGAGCTCGAAGCGGGACGTTTACAGATTCTCATAGGCACCCATGCGTTGATTGAAGACAGAGTACAGTTTCAAAACCTCGGACTCGTGGTCATCGATGAGCAGCATCGGTTTGGTGTGGAGCAACGGGCCCGTCTCTGGCAGAAGGATGAATTTGTGCCACATGTGCTGGTGATGACAGCAACTCCAATCCCTCGTACGTTGGCCATGACATTGTATGGCGATCTGGATACTTCAGTGATTGATGAACTTCCACCGGGACGTAAACCCATTCAAACTATTCACCGCATGGAGTCTGGAAGGCTGGCCGTGTTTGGTTTTATAAAACAGGAAATAGCAAAGGGGCGACAGGTATATATCGTGTATCCGCTCATTGAGGAATCGGAAAAAATGGATTATACCAACCTGATGGAAGGGTATGATACCATTTGCAGAGAATTTCCGCAGCCACAATATCAGGTGAGTATCGTGAATGGGCGCATGAAACCGGCAGATAAGGATTTTGAGATGAACCGCTTTAAAGAAGGTAAATCGCAGATCATGGTGGCCACCACGGTGATTGAAGTAGGAGTGAATGTTCCTAATGCATCCGTGATGATTATTGAAAGTGCTGAGCGGTTTGGTTTATCGCAATTGCATCAGTTACGTGGAAGAGTAGGACGTGGGGCCGAGCAGAGTTATTGTATTCTGATGACCGGTAACAAACTTGGTAACGATGCAAGGCTGCGCATGAAAACGATGTGCGATACCAACGATGGATTTAAAATCGCGGAAGTGGATCTCGAACTCCGCGGACCGGGAGATATTGCCGGAACCCAACAAAGCGGTGTCGTGAATCTGCATATCGCGAGCCTGGCGAAGGATCGTAAAATAATGGAGGTAGCCCGCAATGCAGCCTCCGATGTTTTAAAAGAAGATGAACAGTTGATGCTTCCCTCTAATTCCGTTCTAGTGGAGCAATTGCGGAAGATTGATGAAGCCAATGCGAATTATTCGCGGATTAGTTGAAGCGTTCCGGATTTAAATCCGAAAAAAGATCATTGTTTCTCAATCAAACATACCGCATAGGCCGCAACACCTTCTTCGCGTCCTATGTAGCCCATCTTTTCGTTGGTGGTGGCCTTGATGCTGATGTCGCCGGTTTCGATCTTTAAAATCGGCGCAAGGGTTTCGCGCATCTGATCTATGAAAGGCTTGATCTTCGGTTTTTCTAAAACCAACGAAGCATCTACATTTCCTACAACGTAGTTGCGTTCCTGAAGCAAGCCCATGACCCGTTGCAATAAAATTTTGCTGTCGATGCCTTTGAACTCAGCCGATGTATCCGGGAAATAATAGCCAATGTCTTTCAGCCCTGCAGCGCCCAATAAAGCATCACAAATGGCATGGATGAGCACATCGGCATCTGAATGTCCGAGTGCACCTTTAGTATGTGGAATCTGAACTCCGCCTAAAATAAGGTCGCGGCCTTCGGTGAGCTGATGTACATCAAACCCGAAACCAACCCTGATCTTCATGCCGGAAATTATTCTTCAGCTTTATCGTCGCTGCCGTCAAGTGCCGCGAAGTCGAAAGTAAGGGTGAAGTGAAGCGTGTTCTCGAGTGGATTGCGCTGATCGGTAGGAATCAGATACGCCAGATCGATACCGAATACGTTATAACGGAGGCCTGCACCAAGGGTGAAATATTTACGGTTTCCTTTACGCTTGTCTTCGTAGAAATAGCCGGCGCGGAAAGCAAACTGCTTATCGTACCAGTATTCCATACCAAAGGCGATATTGAACTCCTGCAGCTCTTCTTTAAAACCGTTCGGCGCATCGCTGAACGACTGGAAGATACCTTGTGCAACGCTTACGTCCGGATCTTGTCCATACAGAATGATATTGTCAGCACTGTTGGCAGTATCCTGTGTGTAGATAGGAGGAGTCGGCACCAGCAGTTTGTTGATGTCGAGCATGAAGGCAAGATCGTTGTACTCATTGAGGTGGAGATTCAAACCCGGACCTAAACGGAGGTTAGTGGGGATAAAGTTCTTTACACCGGATTCAGTGTAAGAAATCTTCGCACCGATATTGGAAATGTTAACACCAGCCATCAGGTCGGCATCTTTACCGCCGATTTCGATTTTCTTTTTGTAAAATACAGAAACGTCAGCAGCAACGGTATTTCCGGCTTTGCTGTCCTGACCTTCTACCTGAGTACCACCGGTAAGATTGGAGTGGATAAAGCGAAGCGCGATACCACCGGCGAAGTTTTCGCTGAGTTTGCGTGAGTAAGCGAGGTCGAAAGCGAATTCGTTTGGTTTGAAATCACGGATAGTATTACCGTTGTTGTCGGTGAACGTGATATTACCCAGTGAGAAATAACGAAGCGAAGCTCCTACTGCCTGGTCGTTTTTCATTTTGGTATAACCTGAAAGGTAGGCGATGAACATATCATTCACCAGCGCACGCAGCCAGGGGGTGTAGCTGATACCAACAGCCATCTTCTTTTCAGTAAAAGCCAGTTTCGCCGGATTCCAGTGAATGGAATTTACGTCAGGCGTTGAGGCAACTCCTAAATCTCCCATACCTCCAGCGCGGGCCTCCGGTGAAATCATCACAAAAGGAACAGCCGTAGTAATGGTGTTGATTTGTCCCAGCAAATTGGTGTTTTGCGCAAATACGTTTGCCGCAGGTAATGCGAAAAGAGCAGGGAGCAGGAAGAGCTTTTTAATGTTTTTGTTCATCATACAGAAGAATTTCGCCGGATTAGACAAGGCTTTGGCAGCCGGGTACCGGACAGGGATGGCAAATATAACGAAATATGGATCGTTTTTGTTACTGTTTTCAGTGTTATCGAATCAAGACCAATCGTTCGGTTTTTTGGGCTGTTTCTCCATCTGCCGTCCTGATTCTCAGGCGATAAATGTAAACGCCCCGGGCTAGCTGATCTCCAAAATCGTCCTTCCCGTCCCAGTCCAGCGGGGTGTTTCGGAAGCCTTCACAAACCTGATAGGCATCAAGGGTCTTTACCAGTTTACCGGTAACGGTGAAGATTTGAACCTGAATTGCCATGCCTGTGCAGGGTTTGTTATGCTCAAACATGAACGTGGTTCTGGTGGTGAACGGATTCGGGTAGTTCAACACGTGCTGGAGGGCCAGACCCGCCGATGAACTCACCACGAACTCAGTGGTGGCTTCGGAGGAGTTGTTGTTGATGTCCCAGGCTTTGAAGGTAAGTGTATGCAGGCCTTCGCTGAGCTCGTCAAGTCCGTACCGCACTCTTCCTTGCTGGAAAGAGTTGAGGTCCGATTCATAATAATCGTTAAGAACGAAGAGTTGTTTCGGATTATTGTCAACGATGGCGGTTATATCATGCCCGATACCATTTCCGACGGTGTTGATACCGCTGGAATCAAATAACACCGCGAAAATATTGGGTGTGCTGTTGGTCATACTGCCGGTCACGAAGTTTTCGTCGTTCATGTAGAGTTTAATCTGCGGACCGAGGTTATCATTGAGCGCGGTAGATGATACTCCTCCGATATAGAGGTTTTCGTCAAATCCTTTTGCGTCTGCGCTGCCGTTATGGGCGTAGTAACTTAACCGTCCTTTGCCATATTGAAAGGAGATGTCTTTCGGGACAATGAATGAGCAACTGAATTCGCCGTTGGTGACGGATGCTTTTCCTTTGTAAAGGATGTTTTTACGGAGGTTGAAACTGTCGGGCAGGCTGATGTCGCTGCCGGTTGCATCGTTCACAACATTATATACTTTGACTTCTTTATCATACACTGTAGGATAAACCACCCCGTTGAATCCAGTTAGTGTGTTCCCGTTGTCGTCAAGTACTTTTCCTTTGATAGTGACTTTACTGAGAGCAGATAATGTATCGATGGATAGTCCGCTGCCGGTTTCTTCAATAGCAGTTGTTGTAATCCGGTATTGAGGATATACCAGGCGAAGTGCCGGATCGCCAAGCAAGGTAACGTTCCGGTTGGAGGGATTATCCCGTTTCGATAAGCGAATTATATCACCCGCTCTGGGCATTTCTCCGTTCACCTGAGTAAACATATGCATCATCATGTCGGAGTTGATCAGCTCATTATCGAACGCAAAAGCAATACGAACAGTAGTGAAGAGGCAGATGCCGCCTCCGTTACCGTTGAGTAATACAAATTCTCCGGCGGAAGTTCGCTGTGGATCATCATAACGGCTGAATTCGCAGGTGGCCGTAACAAATGCTGGCATGTTGTTGGGGTTTCTCCAGCTGTTGATCATGTCGTTGTTGAGAATAGATTCGGAAGCCCAGCCCAATTCTCCGCCATGTCCGGTGTAGTTCAGGATGAGCGCACCTTTCTGTACACGTTGTGTAATAGCGTCGTTGACTTCCGGATATCGTTGCCCGCCCGGAGTGGACACTTGCCGGTAGGCGTCAATATTTATTTTGTCAATATTGTAAACCGGGAAGTTCTGCTGAACAATTTTAACGATCCGCTCGCTTTGCCGGAAATGGAGGTTTTGATCCTGGTCGTCCGAGATAAAACACAGTACATTTCTCCAGTCACCTAGACGGGTGCTGTTGGATCCCGCACAGTAGGTTTGGTCATTAATCTCTCCGGGTGTAGAATAGGTGATTACTTTGTCAACCATTTCTCTCGCTTCTTCGTCAGTTTTTACAGGAAATCTTCCGATACCGACATCGATGAGTTCAGTTCCGATGAAATCTCCTTCAACCGGATCTAAAAGTCCAAAGAAATCATCGCAGGTGTATGAGCTTAACAGTGATAGTGATTCATAGGATTGGTAGGTGGTAATAAAATTGGTATTGCTGCCAACATGATATTTCAGATCATAGGAGCCATCTCCGAAAAGCAGTACATATTTCGGAGCATCAGCCGCTGAAGTTGCCCGTTCATAAAACATCCGGATGAAATCCCGGATGGCTGCAGCATCCTGAGCTCCACTGGAATATTCATTGAAAATCTGAGGGAGCTCCACAACTACTGAAGTCAGGTTGTCATGATCACGGTGAAAATCAGCAAGCCGTTCTGCTTCTTTTTTAAAGTTGGGATGCGTTATTATGATGTATTGGGCCTGTTGTAATCCGTGAAGGTTCTGGTTGCTGATTTTTCCGGCAAACACAGGTGTTTTTGCGGCTGTATTGCTGAAGAGTATATACTTCTGTTCGCCATTTGCGATCACCGGACTGGTGAATTCAATTACACCATTATTGATGGTATATTCCTGCTCAAATACATTATTATGGTCGCTGATGTTCCAAAGGGTAAGTCCGGCGAGACTGTTGCTGATATTATATTGAATATTACCCCCAAAACCTGTGGTGTCAAGGTAACGGAAAGTTAGCTCAGAACCTGCAAATCGCAAGCTCCGGGTGATGTTGAGTTCAATGAAATCGAGATACCCGGTTGAGGTGGGACTGTATGGAATAAAAGTATAATCAAGCGTAATGTCTGATGATGTTGCATTGAACGTGCTGTTAAGTACTGAACCTCTCCCGAAGTCAGCAGTATATACAGTTCCAACACTCGGTATCGCGTGATTCAGCACATTTGTGCCGTTGTAACTGATGTTGAAATTGCTGTAAACAAATGCATCATTCACGGTACGTCCCACTACACTGGATTTTAATTTTACAGGACCCGGAACCAGATTGGGGAAGGTGAAATTGAATTTTTGATTCAGAATAACATCGAATACTTCACCATACCAGTTCCGGCCTGACTTGATAAAATTCCTTTCGTCATTTTCGTAGAATGAAAAATCTGTAAACGTGGTGACTTTAGGGTCAGAGGAGGAGGAAGGCAATGTATTTGCTTTGATAATACGTTGTGGCGCACCTGCTGCGTTTCCGGAAATGAAATAGTAAGTGGTGTCTGAATACACGTTTTTTTGATGTGTGTATTTCTTTTCAGCTGTGTTATAGAACCATTGGTCAGGCCCTTGGCCGTAGAACAATAGGTAATCGTTCCCGCTGAATTGTCCATCCTGATTTTCATCTATAACTGCTATTGGACATTCCTGTAAGTCATCTTTGCGGGGAGCAGAATTCAGTTCGGGTAACATTCCGCCGCCATTGCCAAAAACCCGAAGGCCGGATAAACTCAATTGGGATACCGGTACTCCCGCCGTCTGAAGTTGTGATGCGGTTACTTTATAGATACCATCACCGGTAACACCGAATTTGTACCAGTCACCTGTACTAAGTATAGATTGCTGACTGAAATTAGTGATACCGACGGGTCTTTCGTAGGTTTCACTTGTCCTTTGACGATAACTGATTTGAAAGGAAATTAGTTTTTCTGTCTTGCCTGAAGTCGGGTTCTTTCGAAGTGGGATCAATGTCAGTACAGAAACGGCCTGTTTCCTTTCCCAGGCAATTTCCGGGTTTACTGAAAACTCCGGATCAGGGGTGGATGTCAGTGCGGACAATTCCTCGGAGGTCAGGGTGGCAACTTCCAAAGGGGTAACTGTCATTTCCAATTCGCTGTTTTCCAGTCTTTTAAAATACAGCGGGAGTTCCCGGGTAGCAGCTCCATAACGGCCTCCTTCAAATCCTAAACGTTTGATTTGAGATTCTTGTTCCTTGGATATTTTCCAATTCAACTGAATTATTTCCGAATGTTGGGCATTTAGCAGGGTGGATCTAAACACGAATAAGCAGGAAATAAATATTGCCGTGATCCGGAGGATGGAAATCTGGCGTTTATATATCAATGTCATGTCGCGTAAGGTTTGGGTGGGATTGGGCTCTTGGGTTTCGTAAAAAAATCTACATTTGTGCTGTATCTGCAACGGATTTTGCATCTTTGGAGTTTGGTGTGAGGCGCATAATCAACGTCTTTCGCTTGCAAATATTGCAGTTTACATACGTTGAAATCGAAACAAAAATAGATTTCTGCGTATAAATAACGGTATAAAGAAATTAATATGCTCAAACGCGTCTTCCTGTGCCTGATGATGGTGGTAAGCCTGGCGGCTGATGCACAGGATCCTCAATTCACGCAGTTCTATGCGAACCCGCTTTATCTTAACCCGGCTTTCGCAGGCTCCAACCGATGTCCGCGTGTCAGCATTAACTACCGTAATCAATGGCCCGCATTGAAAGAAACGTATGTTACAACCAGTGCCAGCTATGATCAGCATTTTGATGTTATCAATGGCGGAGTAGGGTTGTTGTTTTTAAATGACCGCGCCGGCGAAGGAACCATTACCACTACCAATATCAGCGCAATGTATGCGTACCAGCTGAATGTAAACCGCAAGTTTTCAATGCGGATGGGTTTGCAGGGTACATATGTACAGAAAAAGCTGGATTTCAATAAACTGACATTCGGAGATATGATCGACCCCCGTTATGGGTTTGTTTATCCGACAACGGAATTGCGTCCTACAGAAACCCGTAACTTCATGGATTTCAGTGCAGGTGTAATCGGTTATTCAAGTAAGTTTTATGGTGGATTAGCCGTTCACCATCTTACTGAACCGGATGAGGCATTTATTGTTAAAGGTACTTCTAAGCTTCCGCGGAAATATACCGTTCACGCCGGCGCCATGCTGCCTATCGGTGACACCTACTCCGGAAGATCACGTGGCCGTATGAACCGGGATGAAGGGACGTATATCTCTCCGAACATCCTCTTTCAGCAACAGGCCTCCTTCAATCAGTTGAATATCGGTATGTATATCCTGAATTCTCCTATCGTGGGCGGATTATGGTATCGCGGTAACTTTGGTGGTGATAAATTTATGTCAAGCGACAGTTTTATCGCCCTTATCGGTTTACAGCGGGGAATCTTCAAATTTGGCTATAGTTACGACGTAACTGTCTCAGCCTTAAGCAATGCCACTGGCGGATCACACGAAGTGAGCATAGGGTTGCAGTTCGAGTGCCGGCCGAAAAAGAAACGTTTCCGCGCAATAAGCTGCCCTAGTTTTTAGTTATTTCGCATATTTGTCACCCCAAATACAACAAGAATCATGAAGATTAAAAATCATTTGCTTCCCTTACTCGCAGTGGGAATAATGGTTTTTACAGCCTCCTGTAACAACTATGATAAGTCAGGTGCTACCGGCTGGAACTTTAACGATGAAAGGAACGGCGGTTTCGAGGTCGTGCCTTACACCGAGCAGGAAACCGGTCCGGGTCTGGTACTGATCGAAGGTGGAACCTTCGTGATGGGCCGTACCGAACAGGATGTCGTGCAGGACTGGGATAATATTCCTCGCCGTGTAACGGTTTCTTCTTATTACCTGGATGAAACGGAAGTGTCCAATACCTACTGGCTGGAATATCTCTATTGGCTGGGTCGTGTGTTCGGGACAGATTATCCGGAAGTACAGCGGAAAGCATTGCCGGATACTTTAGTATGGCGCGATCGTCTGGCTTTCAACGAGCCTTACGTAGAATTATATCTCCGTCACCCTTCTTATCAGGATTATCCTGTGGTGGGTGTGAACTGGCTGCAGTGTAATGATTATTGCGCCTGGAGAACGGATCGTGTGAATGAACAGATCCTTATTCGTGAAGGAATTCTCCGTGTGAACCCTGCTCAGGTAAATGAAGATAACTTCAACACCGACGCTTATCTGGCCGGTCAGTATGAAGGTCTGGTAAAAAGTCCACTGGTGGATCTGAACCCCAATGTGGATACCCGTAAAGTTCGTATGGAAGATGGTATCCTCCTCCCGAGGTACCGCCTGCCTACCGAAGCGGAATGGGAATTCGCTGCCCTCTCTCTGATTGGAAATACTGTTTATGAGAACGTAAATGAACGTAAACTGTATCCCTGGAATGGTCACGGTGTGCGTAACTCTGAAGATAAATGGCAGGGCGAAATGCTGGCCAACTTCAAGCGCGGACGTGGTGATAACATGGGTGTTTCCGGTCGCCTGAATGATAATGCGGATATCACAGCTCCGGTATACTCTTTTGTACCGAACGATTATGGTATCTATAATATGGCCGGTAACGTGGCCGAATGGGTGATGGATGTGTATCGTCCGCTCTCCGGTGAAGATAAAACAGACTTCCGCTCATTCCGTGGATCTGTATATCAGACACAGGTAACTGATGAGGAAGGTGCTATCGCTGAAAAAGATTCTCTTGGCCGTATCCAGTTACGTGATGTTACCGAACAGGAAGCTGCAACACGCCGTAACTATCAGAAAGCAAATAATATCAACTATGTCGATGGTGATGAGCCGGATTATGCTACCTATGCCTCCGGAAATAATACACTGATCGATGATAAAGCCCGTGTGGTGAAAGGTGGATCCTGGAAAGATCGTGTGTACTACATGACGCCCGGTGCCCGCCGTTTCCTCGATCAGGAACAATCAACTGATTGGTTGGGTTTCCGTTGTGCCATGGCTCGGGTGGGTAGCCCTGTTGGTTTGGGTAGCGATAAAAAACGTAAAAACTGATTGTAATAAGCTCTTTCAGACAGAGGCTGCAGGAAACTGCAGCCTCTGCTGTTTTTAACGGTTTGCAGCATCCAGCCGTGAATAAGTTGGTGCTGATCCATGAACATTTTATTCAAAAGGCTGTTTTTCATAGTTAAGTTTGTAATGGTAAATGAGCACGTATTATCTGCTGAAAATTAAAGGTAAGGCCAAGATCCCGGATTACGTTCAATTACGGGATGATCAGTTTACTCTGCTCGCTTACTTCCGGCTCGACCGACCCGAAAAATCCTTGGTGAAGGCAGGCTTGGAGCACCATGAGCAGCTGATTCTTGCAACGCTCGTGGATATGCCTTTTGGTAAAGTGCAGAAAATTGAACTCTGAAAAAACAGTATTCCAGCTATGTCGGATATTATAATTGATCTACAAAACGTCAGTATCTTTCATAATAAGAACCTTGTGTTGAATGATGTCAGCTTGCGTGTAATGCGTGGCGAATTTGTGTATCTGATCGGGAAAACAGGTAGCGGAAAGAGCAGTATCATGCGCTTGTTATATGGTGATCTGCCTTTGAAAGATGGAATCGGACATGTGGCAGGTTTTGATTTGGCAGGTATTCGTAATGTTGATATTCCTCGGCTTCGTCGAAAGCTCGGTATTATTTTCCAGGATTTTCAGTTACTCACCGATCGTACCGCCAAAGAGAACCTGATGTTTTATCTGAAAGCAACAGGTTGGGAAGATAAAAATAAGATGGAGGAACGGGTGAGCGAAGTATTGGCCAAGGTTGGACTTTCTACCAAAGGATTTAAGATGCCTCACGAATTATCGGGCGGCGAACAACAACGCCTCGCGATTGCACGGGCATTGCTGAATGATCCGGATCTGATCCTTGCCGATGAACCAACTGGTAATCTGGACCCGGAGACAAGTAATGAAATCATGAATCTGTTATTTGAAGTAAGCAGAAACAGCAGAGCCGTAGTGATGGTAACACATAACTATTCATTGATGGAAAGGTTTCCGTCAAGAGTTGCTAAAGTTGAACAGGGACGATTGGTGCCGGTAGGCGGACATCCCGGCTACCAGGAAGCCTGAAGCGCTTTCCGCAGATTCGATGCGGAAGTACGGTTTGAGTAGTTGCCGAGCAGCAACTCCTCACGTTTACGGATATCCGAATCTGTAAATGACTCCCAGTATAAATGGTTGGCCGTCTCTGCAAATTGCCGCGGATCATCACAGATATGGCACATTGATTTTAATGCAGCTTCGTTTGCCATCGCTGAGTTGACCAGCAAATGCCGTCCGTTGTACAATGATTCGATGAGCTTGAGTTTTATGCCTGTTTCCTGTACGGCCGGCAACAGAATTACCTGCGCGTTGCGAATCAGTTTTCCCATCTCCTCTGATGATGGCGATACGTGGAATTCAACACCTTTTGACGCATACTGCTGAATCAACCGTGCCGGAATTTTTTGTCCGGCAATAACCAACTTATGTTGCAGATGTGGAAGTACTTCCTGCAATAGCCAGTTTACGGCAGCCAGATTTTCACTGACGCCCAGATTTCCGTGATAGAAAAAATATTCACCGCGACCTTCCTGAATATTCACGCTGTCGTTGCGGTGAAATGCAGGGATGTGAATCGCGTGTCCGTATCGTTTACGGAAATAATTAAAATCGGCAACAGAGATAGCTGCCACCGGTAAATGGTGCAATACAGATGACTCATATTTTTGGAGTTTCACAGCTTCCTGCTCAAGGTACAATTTCTTGAACGGATGAGTTTCAGTCTTCGAAAGATGATGGTAGTAATCATGCTCAATGTTATGTGCCCGCATGATGATGGTGCGTCTCTGAAGACCCATTTCGGCAAATTGTGCCGTGCAATGCAATCCTTCCAGTAAAACCGGTGCATTATCAGCAAGCACGCGCTTTACCAGTTGATCGTTCACTCTGCCGGCCACAATATATGGTGTGGATTGCAGGAGGAGCAACTTCGATACTTTTCGCTGATAGTAGTAAACGGCTGAACAGTATCTATTCAGTATCGTTGCTTCCGGCCGGCCGTATGTGAAAGAGTGTAGGTGTATTTCGTATCCGAGTGCGTGAAGGTGTCTGATTTTATGGAAAACATCAATCACCCCTCCGTAGTTGTCGGGCCAGGGAACATCGAAGGTTACGATATGGACACGCGGATTAGTCAATGCGTTTAAACAGATCGATTAGTTTTTGACGTTCGCGATCCCAGTTTAACTCTGACGCCGCTTTTTCCAGTTGTGATTTCATCGCCGTAGCTCCTGCTGTATCCGACAACATTTCCGAAATCAGACCGGCAAGATATTTTGGATCATGACTCTCCGCAATGCGCCCGATGTCATAGCCTTCAACAATCTTACGTACTTCCGGCAGGTTGCTGGCCAATACGGGAATGCCGGCGTTGATATAATCGAAGAGTTTGTTCGGCAAGCTGTACCGGTAGTTGAGATTGGTGTCTTTGTCCAGGCTGAGTCCGAGGTCGGCAGATTCCGTATATAAAACCAGATCAGATGGTGCTTTCTTTCCTTCAAAACGGACTTTATCTCCTAACTGATATTCAGCCACCAGCTTTTTCAATACAGGCATCACATCTCCTCCTCCAACAATCAGCAGAACCGTGTTTTCGAGGTATTGCATGGCCTGCACCGCTTCTTCTGCGCCGCGCTGAATATTGATCCCAGCTCCCTGTAACAGCACAATCTTTTTATCGATGGGGAGATTCAGATCCCGTCGTAGCAGATCCCGGTCGCGGGGCGCATATCTTTTTGGCTCTGGTACATTACGGATGGATTCAAATTCAATACCGTACTCTTCTTTGTACAACCGTGCAATACTCTCATTTACTGTGTAAGCATAGCGCAGCCGGGGCAGCATAAAGCTTTCAATGCGCTTCCAAAACCGTTGCACTTTGGGTCGGTTCACCAGTTCCGGAACACCGGTATAGTATTCATGACTATCATACACCAATGGAATGCGTTTTAATTTGGAAACCAGAAAGTTGGCAGGCAGAGTGTCGAGGTCGTTGCTGAGGAGAATATCAGTTTTTGTAAAGAGAAGGAACCGGAAAAGGCGGATGTTGAAGGTGGCGTAAAACAGCGGTCCTTTATGAAACCAGAGACTGAAGCGTTTACAACGGTATTTTTTACCGGGCAACTCCTGTGAATTCGGCAAACGCCGGCCAATCACCAGTACCTTATAACCACTTTCTTTCAACGTAGAGGCAGCACGATGTACCCGCTGGTCGGTGACCAGGTCAGACGTTACACTGATAATTACCTTTTTCGGCACCTTGCGAAAATAGTGGATATGAGACGATAATGTAGCATTTTCGGAGGGGACCACCATTAATTGACCTCCCGCAACTGCTGAGAATGAAAGAGGTATTCGTCTTAAAAATAGCCAATATGTCTAATCGCCTGGTAAATAAATGGTTGGTAGCTGGAGTTGCTCGTTTTATTAACCTTTAGTTTAATTGTTTCGTATGCCGCCATCTCCTATATTTGCCGTCCTCTATAAATTAATACGTTATATCAATGCAAAGTAAAGGTGCGATTAAGCTGTTTGCCATCATCCTGGCGTTAGTTTGCCTCTATGAGCTTTCGTTCACACTTATCACAAAAAGTGTGGAAGGTGATGCCAAAGAGTATGCTAAAGGCGACCCTGACAAGGAAAAAGCCTATCTCGATTCAATTGGCCCGAAAGGGGTGTATAACCTCGGCGTGAAAAACTTCACCTACCGTGAGTGTAAAGAACATGAACTGAACCTTGGTCTCGACTTGAAAGGCGGGATGAACGTTACGATGGAAGTGTCAGTCGTGGATCTCGTGCGCTCAATGGCTGGCCAGAATGTGAACGATCCAACATTCCAGAAAGCAATCAACCGTGCGCAGGAAATGCAGCGTAACAGTAATCTGGACTTTGTGACCTTGTTCGGTCAGGCATTCAAAGAAGTTGATCCCAATGCCAGCATGGCTGCGATTTTCTCAAATATCGAGAATCAGGATAAAATCAAATTCAACTCAACCAACGATCAGGTATTGAAAGTGCTGAAAGAAGAGTCTGATGCTGCCATCAGCCGCTCTTTCAACATCCTTCGTACCCGTATCGATAAATTCGGTGTAACACAGCCAAACATCCAGCAATTGGGTTCCGGTCGTATCCTCGTTGAACTTCCGGGTGTGAAAGAGCCAGAGCGTGTTCGTAAACTCCTTCAGGGAACGGCAAAACTCGAGTTCTGGGAAACCTACAACTTCGGAGAGGTCGCTCCAACGTTGGTTAATATTAATAAATTCCTTTCGGAAGAGACGAAGAAGGATTCTCTGGCTAAAGCCATGGGTCTTAACACTTCAACAACCGATTCTACAGCGGTAGCAGCTACAGATTCTACTGCTGAGGCGAAAGCGGATTCGTCTGTTTCGCTGCTCGATAAAATGGGTAAAGACTCTACCGCACAGAAGGATACTTCAAAAGGTGCCAAGACGTTTGAAGAGTTTGCTCGTGAAAATCCATTGTTTGCGTTGCTGTTCCCGGCCGATGGTCAGGTTCGTACGCAGGACGAGAAAAATATGGTGGACAAACAGTGTATCATCGGATATGCTGCCATTAAAGATACAAGTGCGCTGAATAAGATTCTCGCACGTGAGGAGGTGAAAGCGATGTTGCCTAAAAATCTTCGTCTGCTTTGGACCGTGAAGCCACGTAATGCTGATGCGCCTTCCCTGGAGCTGATTGCAATCAAAATCACCAGCCGCGACGGTAAGGCTCCGCTCGATGGTGGTGCAATCTCTGATGCCCGTCAGGATTTCGGACAGTTCAACAGCAAGCCTGAAATCAGCATGCGAATGAATCCTGATGGTGCTAAAACATGGAAACGCCTCACCGGTGAGAACGTAGGTAAGTCAATTGCTATCGTACTTGACGATTATGTATATAGCTTCCCGACGGTTCAAGGTGAGATTGCCGGTGGAAACTCCAGCATCTCCGGTAACTTCGAAATCAACGAAGCGAAAGACCTTGCCAATATCCTGAAAGCCGGTAAACTTCCTGCTCCTGCACGTATCGTGGAGGAAGCAGTAGTTGGTCCTTCTTTAGGTAAGGAAGCGATTTCAAATGGTCTTACTTCCTTTATCGTAGCGATCCTGATCGTTTTCATCTTTATGGCGGTGTATTACAGCAAAGCCGGTCTGGTTGCCGACTTCGCACTGATCTGTAATATGTTCTTCATCATGGGGGTGCTTGCATCGCTGGGCGCCGTGCTGACACTGCCGGGTATTGCCGGTATCGTATTGATCATCGCACTTTCGGTGGATGCCAACATCCTGATCTTCGAACGTGTGCGTGAAGAATTGCGCCTCGGAAAAGGTATTCGTCTGGCTATTTCTGATGGTTACCGCCATGCGATGTCATCCATCATCGACTCGAACGTAACGACATTATTGCTGGGTATTATCCTCTACTCGTTTGGTAGCGGTCCGGTACAGGGCTTCGCAACAACCCTGATCATCGGTATCCTCTGCTCACTGTTCAGTGCAATTTTCATCAGTCGACTGGTATTCGAGTGGTTGCTTAACGGTAATAAAGAGATCGCGTTCTGGAACAATTTCTCGAAAGACGCCTATACCAAAATCAATCTGCCATTCGTTGCAAAACGTAAAATGTACTACACGATTTCAGGCCTCATCATCGCGGCCGGTATCGTTTCTATTGTCATGAAAGGCTTCAACTTCGGTGTTGATTTCGATGGTGGACGTACATATGTAGTGCAGTTTGATAAAGCCATGCAGACTACTGAAATTCGTGAGTCGCTGGCAGCTAAATTCGGTGAAGCTCCGGATGTGAAAACGTTTGGTACAGATAACCGTTATAAGATCACTACAGATTATCTCATCGAAGAAAATACTGCTGAAGCTGAGGCTAAAGTAATAGGTGCGCTGTATGAAGGTGTGAAAGGTTTCTATTCCAACCTGAGCGCCGACGATTTCCGTGCAAATAAAATCATCAACTCACAGAAAGTAGGACCAACCGTTGCGGATGATATCAAATCATCAGCTGTTGGTGCGATCCTCTTCGGTTGTGCATTAATGTTTATCTACATCCTTGTACGATTCAAGAAATGGCAATATGGTTTGGGTGCAACACTTGCATTGCTTCACGACGTATTGTTGATTCTTTCTATCTTCTCTATCTTCAACGGAATTCTGCCATTTACGCTGGAAATCAATCAGGACTTCATTGCGGCGATCCTTACCGTAATGGGTTACTCAATGACAGATACCGTGGTAGTGTTCGACCGTATCAGGGAATATCTCGGTATTCACCCGCATATGGATAAGAAGCTGGTTATCAATAACGCATTGAACTCTACACTGAGCCGTACGTTAAATACATCACTCACCACCTTCTTCGTACTCCTTGCGATCTTCCTGTTTGGTGGTGATGTGATCCGCGGATTTACCTTCGCACTGTTGATCGGTATCGTAGTGGGTACTTACAGCTCACTCTGTATCGCAACACCAGTGGTAATTGACCTCGACAAAGGAGAGAATAAATAATTCTTCTTACTGCATAAAACAGGAGAGCCCGTCATCGACGGGCTCTCCTGTTTTATTGCAGTGTTGAATTGGTTTAATCTGCGTTGCAGGCCGGTTGCAAGTGGCTTACTGTTTTGGAATTTCTTCATAACCGGCCACTACCATTGTCATTCTGCAACCCCGAGGCTTCGCTCGGGGCGCAAGCGCTTCGCAACTCAGCAACTTCGCAACTTTGTAACTCTGTAACTCTGTAACTCTGCAACTCTTGCCCCTCTTGTGGAGATTCTTCATGTCCGGTCACGAACGACCACTACCATTGTCACTTTGCCACTTAGCAACTTTGTAAATATGTAACCCCGAGGCTTCGCTCAGGGTGCAAGCGCTTCGCAACTCAGCAACTCAGCAACTTCGCAACTCTGCAACTCTGCAACTCTTGTGGAGATTCTTCCTGTCCGGTCACGACCGGCCACTACCATTGTCACTTTGCCACTTAGCAACTTTGTAAATATGTAACCCCGAGGCTTCGCTCAGGGTGCAAGCGCTTCGCAACTCAGCAACTTCGCAACTCTGTAACTCTGCAACTCTGTAACTCTTGCCCCTCTTGTGGAGATTCTTCCTGTCCGGTCACGACCGGCCACTACCATTGTCACTTTGCCACTTAGCAACTTTGTAAATATGTAACCCCGAGGCTTCGATAAGGGCGCAAACGCTTCGCAACTCAGCAACTTCGCAACTCTGTAACTCTGCAACTCTTGCCCCTCTTGTGGAGATTCTTCCTGTCCGGTCACGACCGGCACTACCATTGTCACTCTGTCTCTTTGCAACTTTGTAACTATGTAACCCCGAGGCTTCGCTAAGGGCGCAAGCGCTTCGCAACTCAGCAACTTCGCAACTCTGTAACTCTGCAACTCTGTAACTCTGCAACTCTGCAACTCTGCAACTCTGCAACTCTGCAACTCTGCAACTCTGCAACTCTGCAACTCTTGTGGAGATTCTTCCTGTCCGGTCACGACCGGCCACTACCATTGTCACTTTGCCACTTAGCAACTTTGTAACTATGTAACCCCGAGGCTTCGCTCAGGGTGCAAGCGCTTCGCAACTCAGCAACTCAGCAACTTCGCAACTCAGCAACTTCGCAACTCTGTAACTCTGCAACTCTGCAACTCTTGCCCCTCGTGCTCTCCCGCCTCGCGAAGCGAGCGGGATTGCCCCTTCAAATCAGCTGTTCAGCGTTTACAGTCCTTCTTTTTCTTTCAATTGTTGCGCAACAATAGCGATGCCTTCCTGCAAGCTATGCGGCTGGTAGCCCAGTTCGCGTTCTGCTTTTTCAATGATAAATCCTGTTTTCAGCGGACGCGCCGCAGGTTGATTGAGAGAAGCTGTAGTGATGGGATGAATATGTTTTTTATCGAGACCGAAAAAATCAGCCACCATAAGCGCAATGTCGAGGATGGAAATGACTTCGCAGCCGCTCACGTGATAGATTCCCTGAACTTTCCTTACTGCAGCTTGAATACAAGCCTCCGCAAGATCTTCTGCGAGCGTAGGACCTCTGAACTGATCATTGATCACGTTAATGTCTTTACCTTGTTCGAGTGAGTTCTTTGTCCAAAGGATAATATTGGAGCGTTGCGTATCATCAGTAACGCCGTAGATGATCATGGTTCGGATAATCGTCCAGGGTAAACCACTTTCCTGCACCAGCTTTTCTGCTTCTGCTTTTGAACGGGCGTAGGTGCTCAGCGGACCAATAGGATCTGTTTCGCGATAAGGACCATTTTCTCCATCAAAAACAAAATCAGTACTGATATCAATAAAATGAGTGGAGGTGCCAGCGCAGGCATCCAGAAGATGATGTACCGTATCTACATTGTTCTTTTTGCATCCTTCCGGATCCAGTTCACAGGCATCTACATTCGTCATAGCGGCAGAATGTATGATACAGTCCGGGCGGTGTTTTGTGATGACTTCCTTTACACGTACCGGATCTGTCAGATCCAGCGATTCGTAGATATAACCCGATTTTTCACGAATGCGGTTTTCACCGCGTGCAGTGGCAATACAGGTTACTGTATCCACTTTGCGTAATGCATAAACAAGCTTTTGGCCAAGGAGGCCGTTTGAACCGGTGATGAGGATTTTCATGTGCGACATTTTACCGGGAAAGCAGCTAATTATGACAACACCTGCATTAACGTCTCCACTTGCTCCCTGGTACCCAATACGAATAATTTCGAATCAGGTTTCATTATTGTCTCTGGTCCCGGGTTGATAATGTATTCACCTTCACCGGTTTTGTAGCCAATTACGTTGGCTCCGGTCTTGTTCCGGATTTCCAGTTCGCGGATCGTTTTTCCTTTCAGACTATCCTTAAGATTGTTGCACTTTATCTCCTCCAGGCGGATATTGATCCGGCCTGTAATATGATCAATGAATTCCAATACGTCCGGACGCGTTACCAGCGTGGCCATATGAACACCACCTATCTTATCCGGCATGATGACATTGTTGGCTCCGGCACGGCGTAATTTATTTTCGGAGGTGTCTTCAGAAGCCCGGCTGATGATTTTCATTTCGGGACGAAGTTCACGCGCTGTCAGTACCACAAAAACATTTGCGGCATCGTTCGGCAAGGTGGTAATTAATGCACGTGCTTTCTTGATTCCGGCTTCAATTAAAATTTCATCCTTGGTGGCATCTCCTTCAATGAACAGGAAATCGTCTTGTTCGCGGAGATCTCCAATAGCCTTCTCCCCGTTTTCGATCACAACAAAGGAGTGATGATGTGCCCAAAGTTGTTCGCAGGCCTGTTTTCCGTTTCGGCCGAAACCGCAAACGATGATATGGTTGTCGAGCTTATCAATCATTTTCAGGATTTTTCTGTATTTCAGAAAGCGTTGTAATTCGCCTTCCATGATGTACGTGGTGATCAGCGATACGCCATATGCGAATATACCAATGGCCAGAATGATCAGTCCGGCAGTAAACCAGCGTCCCGCCTCTGATAAAGTATGTACGACACCAAGACCAACCGTTGAAAGTATGATGATGGTGGTATATACCGCATCGCTGAATGTGTAATTTTCAATCGCCATGTATCCGGCAATGCCGAATATCATCGTGCCGATGATAAGTGCCGCAGCGATGCGGAGTTTTCTGACTAAATGAAAATGCCGTTTATGCATAGGGCAAAAGTAGAGCAAATGCCCGCTGGTGTGAAATGCTTTTTAACAGGATATCGCCTGCTTTCGAACAGTTTGTTGTGCAGCCAAGGGGTGTTATAAATCCCATACACTACCACGTTTCTGTTCCGACATCATCATCCGCAGGTTCTTCAAAAAACCCATCGACATATAGATGATGATCGGTGAGCCAACTGTCAGAAAGGAAGCATAAATGAAAAATTTACGGATGTTGGCTGATGGAACATTGAGCTTCTCGCCCCACCATTCGCAGATGCCAAAGGCCTGCCGCTCAAACCAGCTTTTAATCAGTTCTATGATACGTTGCATATTGTTGTAACAGGTGTTGTCCGATGCCGCAATGTACACATTTTTTTACGTCGCAGTATAGCTTTTTAAGGTGTAATTGTGCCTGAGTATTACCGGCGTTTTGTGAATACCAGCCTGTTTCCTGAAACAAACGAATGATGCGATTGTTTTCGGGCGGACATTTTTCCAGCCAGTATAATGCCTTGTCGCAAAGCAAAGGCTGATGTCTGCGCTTGCCATAATAGAACAGAAACGGAATGATGGCATTGATGATGAGGGTGTGTATGGCGTCCTTGCCCAGTTTCTTGGCATACGGTTCGGACCGGATACCAAACCGGTAGTGCTGATACCAGTAGTCAGAAGCAGTTATATCGAGCAGTTCAGCGAGTTCAGTAAGCTCAATAGCATTGATGATGCGATCGAGAAGATATTCATGATGGTTGAAAAGGGCTGCGAATTGTGAGATGCGCAGAGTGGGGAAGTTGACCGGCCGCAACCCGCCGAATTTCCATAGATGAGCGGAGAGCGGTTGCAGGTGATACTTATGCCTGAAAAAACGGTATTGCCGTTTGAGCCGTTCAGCATACGGATCAGAAGGTTGTGGTGGAAGTAGTCCGGCCTGACCGTACAAAAGGGCTTCGATGTCCTCTGTATTGTCGCGATGCCGGATCAGTAATTCATGCGGGAGACTGTTCGTGAGTAATTCAAAGGGTGTGGCGTTGGTCTTGAATCCGAAGGAACGTCCAAGCAGCCGGTGGAAGGCTTCCGGCCATCGTTTGTCGGTAGCTGTTACAATGGTTTCAAGGTCAGTGAAGCGACTTTCGAGTCGTTCGGTGAGCATCCGGTCCAGTACCTGTCCGCGAATAAGTTCGTTGACCTGGAGTAGTTGTGCAGAGCAGGGCAGATACCGTCCATGACTTTCCATGAGATGCCGGTAGTTTTCGGTGTAGTATTCGGGAAATTTACCGGCCATCACCAGCGTTGGAAAGAGGCTTCCGTCTATACGGCGGATTTCGGTGTCGTTGATGGCGACAGCATGGAGGATGATGTTGTCATAGCTGAGATCGCCGGTATGGTGATGGCGGTGCCAGTCGCTGGCCCTGGTGTGGATTTCTACATTCCCGGCCCAGAGCATACCGTCTATCCGTATCCGTGCATTGAAAAAGTCGGGACCACTTTCGTAGTTGCGATAGCCCGGATGGATAATCTCAATCTTTTCGCCGTTGGTTAAACGTAAATCAGGTGATAACAACAGCCGCTGCTGCCAGATGAAATAAAGGAACTCTTCCTGCATAGGCCGCAAAGCTAAATTGCGGCAATGCGGTTAGTCGTATGTTAAACGTTTGTATCCGTTTGCAGCTGGATATTTTTTTGAAGAGGCATTTTACCAAACAGTTGCTCAAGCCTCCTATACCGGTAATCGAAAATGGACTCAACTTTCCGTGCAACAAACAATGCGTTTGTAATATGTCCAATCGGTCCGAATGGTATTTTGTAGTGTACAATATCACGCATCTCTACACCTCCTTCAATGGCTTTGAAATGATGTTGATGATGCCAGATGGCGTAGGGTCCAACACGCTGCTCGTCAACAAAGAAACTACGGTCACGGACATGGGTTATTTCGGTGACCCATTTCATGGGTATCCCCGCCAACGGCTTTACAATATAACTGATCATCATACCGGCATACATCTTTTCGCCACGTGTAAATCCGGATTTGATCTCAAAACCCATGTGTTCCGGCGTAATCGTTTTAAGGTTGGCCGGCGAGGAGAAGAAGTCCCATGCGGCTTCGAGAGTGATTGGTAGGCGTTGAATAGATTCCAGACGATGCATATACGTACGATTGGTGTTGTGATTAACAAGTTTTGGCCGGTTTTGTTAATGTTCATCCCCGGCTCAAAAACCTGTCTCAATATGCTCTGCTGCAGCGCTTACTGCAGTATTTAACCTGCTCCCAAACCTTTTCCCATTTCTTTCTCCAGGTAAACGGGCGACCGCAAACCGGGCAGATTTTAACAGGAAGGTTCTCCTTTTTTATCCCGCGCATGACTCATTAACAATAGATTAGGTGTTTTTGTTTGGTCATTTTCTCACCAATCTCATTTTTTTCTTCAAACGGGTTGAACTTTGCTTTAATTTTGTGCAAACCTTCTCCCCATGTCACCTATCAGCACTACTTCGGTCCGGTACATCTTCGTTACCGGTGGCGTTACTTCGTCCCTCGGTAAAGGAATTATCTCCGCTTCTCTGGCTAAGCTTTTGCAGGCCCGCGGATACCGCGTTACCATTCAGAAACTCGACCCGTATATCAACGTTGATCCGGGTACGCTGAATCCGTATGAACATGGAGAGTGTTTTGTGACCAACGATGGGGCAGAAACGGATCTCGATCTCGGGCACTACGAGCGGTTTCTGAACATTCCGACATCTCAGTCTAATAACGTTACCACCGGACGTATCTACCAGACCGTTATTAACCGAGAGCGTGAAGGTGCTTACCTTGGTAAAACGGTGCAGGTTATCCCGCATATCACCGACGAAATCAAAAGGCGGATCAAACTGCTTGGTGAAACAGGAGAGTACGATATTGTGATCACTGAAATTGGTGGGACCGTAGGTGATATTGAGTCGTTGCCGTACATTGAGTCGGTGCGTCAGATGATCTGGGAGATGGGTGCCTCCAACGCAGCTGTCATTCATCTTACCCTGCTGCCGTATTTGAGTACAACCGGTGAGTTAAAGACAAAACCTACTCAGCATTCCGTGAAAATGTTGCTGGAGTATGGTATTCAACCGGATGTGCTGGTATGTCGTACCGAGAAGCCAATGTCGAATGACCTTCGTCGTAAAATCGCGCTGTTCTGTAATGTGAATATCAATGCGGTGATCGAATCCATTGATGCTTCTACCATCTATGATGTTCCGCTGCTGATGCTGAAAGAGCAGCTCGATAAAGTGTTGTTGAATAAGCTTAAGTTGCCCATGAAACAGGAACCGGATATGGCGGCCTGGAAGGATTTTCTCGGCAAACTGAAAAATCCGGTGTATGAGGTTCGGATCGGACTTATCGGAAAATATATCGAATTGAAAGATGCTTATAAATCTATTGCTGAAGCGTTTATTCACGCCGGTGTTTCCAATGAGTGTAAAGTGAAACTGGAGTGGATTCACTCAGAAAAAATTGATGCGGAGAATGTGAAGTCGCAGCTCGGTACGTTGAATGGAATTCTGGTAGCTCCGGGTTTCGGCGAACGTGGCTTCGAGGGAAAAATAACGGCGATCCGTTTTGCCCGTGAAAATAAAATTCCCTTCCTGGGCATTTGTCTGGGTATGCAATGTGCCGTAGTTGAATTTGCAAGGAATGTGGTGGGTTTTGCAGATGCCCATTCAACCGAAATGAAACCGGAAACAACACACCCGGTGATCGATATGATGGAAGAGCAGAAGTCCATTACGAATAAAGGTGGAACCATGCGCCTCGGTGAGTATCCCTGTAACATCACCAAAGGGACAAGAGCTTTTCAGGTATATGGTAAAACGAAAATTACCGAGCGTCACCGTCATCGTTACGAGTTTAATAACCGTTTTCTGGAAGATTTTGAGAAAGCCGGGATGGTGCCCTCCGGTATGAATCCGGATACGGGTCTCGTAGAAATCGTCGAGTTAAAAAATCACCCCTGGTTTGTCGGCGTTCAGTTTCACCCGGAATACAAGAGTACCGTGCTGAACCCTCATCCGCTCTTCGTCCGTTTCGTAAAGGCATCTCTCGAAAAAGCCAACGGTACTTTGATGGATACCCGCACCGATATCGCGACTGGAGCTTACGCAGGTTAAATATTCCTGCTAATCGGGCCTTCTTCCACTCAGGAATTGTATTTTTGCGCCCTAAATTTCCCTGAATGGATCGTCAGTCAATGATCGGGCTGTTACTTATCGGCCTGATTCTCATAGGTTTCTCAATTTGGACTTCTCCCAGTGAGGAGCAGATCGCTGCGGCGAAACGTCAGCAGGACAGTATCGCAAAAGTAGAGCAGCAAGCCGCTGCCCGTGCTGCTGCACAGCTGAAAGCAAAGCCAGTGACGGCTGCGTTGCCTGCAGATTCTGCAGTTTCTGATTCGGCAAAAGCAGTGATGATGTCTGATATGCTTGGCGTATTTGCTTCGGGCGCTGCTGGTGAGGATGCCAATACAATTATCGAAAATGAATTGTTGAAAGTGGCCATCTCAAATAAAGGTGGACGCATCCGCTCCGTTGAGCTGAAAAATTATAAAACTTCTGGCGGAAAGCCGGTGGTGTTGTTTGAATCGGATTCGACGCGCTTTGGTCTGAACTTTTTTGCGCAGAACAGAAGCATCGCAACGGATGGATTGTATTTTCGCCCGAACGGAAAAGGATTTTCAGTAGCCGGAAAGGATAGTAATTCCGTTGCTTTCCGATTAGAAGCGGGTAGCCCCGACCGTTATATCGAGTTTTTATACACACTCACTGGTAACAGCTACAAGATCGGATATCAGGTGAATTTTGTCGGACTCAAAGACGTTATCGCCGCAAATACCGGATATGTGGAGCTTAACTGGAACGAACGGTTGAGCAGCAAGGAAAAGAGTGTAGAGAATGAACGCCAGAATTCAACTATCTATTACCGGTATAATGACGAAGACGGAGATGTAGATCACCTTACAGAAACGAAGGACGAAAAGGACGAAATCAAAACCACCTTGAAGTGGGTGTCAATGAAGCAACAGTTCTTTACACAGGCGCTCGTTGCTGATAAGGGTTTTGATAAGCCAACGCGTATTGAACAGGTGAATGGTAAAGAAAACGAGTCGTTTGTGAAGCAAATGAATATTTCACTGACCTTGCCTTACAACCATGGTGATCGCGAAACGGTTGCGATGCATTTTTACATCGGGCCTAATCATTTCCAGTTGCTGAAAAAGGCCGGTGATAACCTTGAAAAACAGATTCCGCTGGGTTGGGGAATTTTCGGTTGGGTAAACCGTTATATCGTGATCTTCCTGTTTAACCTGCTGAATGGCTTTAACTGGAATTATGGCATCATTATTCTGATAATGACCATTGCCATCAAATTGATGCTCTTGCCATTGACCTTCAAAGCCTATTTGTCACAGGCTAAAATGAAAGTGTTGAAGCCGGAGATCGACGAAATTCAGGGGAAATTTAAAGAGGATCCGATGAAGATGCAGCAGGAAATGCTGGGGCTTTACCGAAAAGCTGGCGTCAGTCCGCTGGGTGGTTGTTTACCGATGCTGCTGCAACTTCCGATTTTAATTGCAATGTTCCGATTCTTCCCGCAGTCAATCGAATTGCGTCAGGAAAGTTTCCTTTGGGCTAAGGACCTCAGTACCTACGATTCTATTCTCGATCTGCCTTTCCGGATCTGGGGCTACGGTGATCATGTCAGTTTGTTTACACTGCTGATGACAATTTCAACTTTGTTGATCACCATGGTGAACAGCCAGACCACCATGACGAATCCGCAGATGAAATGGATGATGTACCTGATGCCGATTGTGTTTCTTGGAGTGTTCAATAACTATTCTGCTGGTCTGAGCTACTATTATTTCCTGGCGAATATCATCTCGATCGGACAGCAGTATCTCTTCAAAGCGTTTGTGAATGATGACGAAATCCACCGGAAAATTCAGGAAAACAAGAAGCGTCCTCAGGCTCAAACAAAGTCGAAGTTTCAGCAGCGTTTGGAGAAAATGGCCAAGGAACGGGGCTACCAGCTTCCGAAAAAATAACCACTGATCATACATTTCGATGCGGATCGTTAACTGTTTTGTCAGCTGGTGTCTCTGCCTCTTAGTTCCGGGGTCATTGCTTACAGCCTGTAAGTCTTCGAAATCAACAGGGTCATCTGAAGTTGCTCAGGTTTCGGAGGTACAGGACACTTTACTGGTTGCATTGAAGCGCGGTGCCTGTTTTGGCGCTTGTCCGCAATTCGAATGTACCATTTACAAAACGGGTCTGGCGGTATATGATGGCGAGCGAAATGTAAAGAAGTCCGGAATCTGGAAAGCTCGTCTTTCGGCAGAAACGCTGAATGAATTCCGGACATTGGTACGTACATACAGGATAGAGGAAAAGGATACCGTCTATATCAATAAATATCTGGCCGATTACCCTTCATACTTCATTACAGTTTCCGATTACAAGCCTTCAAAACGGATTTATGTGAATCATGATCAGCCGCCGGTTGAAATTACCTCGTTTGTTACTCAACTGGAAAGGATGATGGAGTCCATTGAATGGAAAAATCTGCAAGGCCTCAAATCGGATGAATAATTTTTCATTTGTCCGGTTTTTTCTCGCTTTTTCTTATCCTTCGCCGTAAATTTGGAGTCCCAAACCTTCAAAATCATGTCTACTGACTTCCTGCCATTGAATGGTACCGATCACATTGAGTTCTACGTCGGTAACGCAAAACAATCGGCATATTATTATCAGCATGCCTTCGGATTCCAGCTCGTCGCTTATGCCGGACCTGAAACCGGTGTCCGCGACCGCGCTTCATATGTATTGCAGCAAGGCAAAGTGCGTTTTGTACTCACCACAGCGCTCCAGCCTGATCACGAAATTACCCGACACGTTGCACAACACGGCGATGGTGTAAAAGTGCTCGCCCTGTGGGTGGATGATGCAGAAAAATCATTCTATGAAACCATGTCAAGAGGTGCAAAAGCGCACACTGAACCGCAGGTCCTTTCTGATGAATTTGGTGAAGTGAAAATCGCTGCCATCCATACATACGGTGAAACGATTCACAAGTTCGTGGAACGTAAAAACTACAAAGGCACTTTTATGCCGGGTTTTAAAGCCATGCAATCGTCCTTTAAATCTGCACCGGTTGGACTCGAGTACGTTGACCACTGCGTAGGCAATGTAGAGCTGGGCAAAATGAACGAATGGGTGAAGTTCTACGAAGATGTACTCGGGTTTAAAATGATTATCACCTTTGATGATAAAGACATTTCAACCGAGTATAGTGCGCTGATGTCAAAAGTGGTCTCCAATGGCAATGGTTATGTGAAATTTCCGATCAACGAACCTGCGGAAGGAAAGAAGAAGTCACAGATAGATGAGTATCTTGAATTTTACAATGGCGCCGGAGTGCAGCACATCGCGATCATCACCAATAATATCATCGAAACCGTAACGAGCCTCAAGGAACGGGGAGTGGAGTTTCTGGCGGTTCCACAAACCTACTACGATGATCTGACCCAAAGAGTCGGTAAGATCGATGAAGATATGGAAGACCTTTCCCGCCTCGGGATCCTGGTTGACCGCGATGACGAAGGGTACCTGTTGCAATTGTTCACGAAACCAGTGGAAGATCGCCCAACAGTGTTTTTTGAAATTATTCAGCGTAAAGGAGCCCGTTCGTTCGGTAAAGGGAATTTCAAAGCCCTGTTCGAAGCGATTGAAAGAGAGCAGGCCTTGCGGGGAAATCTATAATCCGATTGAAGAAACTGAATGTCAGCCCGGAAGTAATTTCGGGCTTTTTTATTGATAATCAGTGATGTGTATAGCTTTTGAGAGGGACTCTCCATTGCAACTTTTTTTACTGAAAACAGTATAAAATGGGACTAAATGTGAAAAAGCATATCATGGCGAAGAAAAATTTAAAACAGAAAACAGCCCTCAGAACTACGCTCAGACTAACGCTGGTGGCGGCTGTTTCTGCTGTTACCGGACTGGTGGTGTTGTTGATAATCGTTTTCAATTTAACGAAAGAGGAAGAAGGCAGGGCGGCATCGTCAATGACCTTTAAGCAGGCAACTACGATTCAGGATACAACTGGCATATTGCGCGGCAGTATAAACCAGAAAGTAATTGGTGTGGTTGTTGAAACGAATGGTAAAGGATCTCCTGCAAGAATGAACTCAATCACATTTGATGCGAAAGGGACCTCGATGCCGGCAGAGAAGTTTATTGAAAATGCACGACTCTGGTATACCGGTAATGATCCGGAGTTTAATCTCCAGCAAACTGTAGGTACAACCATTGCCCGGATTTCTGATCAGCCAATGGTATTCAGCGCCGGTCTGAATCTATTACCGGGTAAAAACTATTTCTGGCTAACTATAGATGTGAAGCCGGATGCTGCCTATAATCCCGGGTCAGTTGATGCGACCTGTCAGGAAATACGTATTGGAGCCATTGCTTATCTGCCATTGGTATCGAATCCGATCGGTAAGCGCTTTATTCAGGCCAATGTGCCGTATTATTCAATGGGAAATTTTGCATTGAGTAAGGTCAACTCCTGGAATTCGAAACGTGACGGATCCGGAACAGCTCCTAAGAGCATGCAGGACACGCGCAATAGCTTCTTTATCCAGTCGGGCCATCGGATGATCAGTGCTACCGGCTCAAATCTCCAGACCTTGGTGATTGAGAAAGGTGGTGAGCTGAAAATTACTTCTCCGTTACGTCTGAATGCTATGTATGTAGCATGCGGCGGAGTGTTGGAGATGGATACCGCTATCAACGATTACTATGCCTTCAATGAGCTGTATATGGATAACGGCTCTATGTATATTCATAACAATACCGGTAAATTCCCTGGATTGAAGTCGTCACTTGCACCGCATTCAAATCAGGTTTTCTTTAATTATAGTGATGCTACTTTCGATGGTCTTACTTCGTTCGGTAATCTGATCATTGATGCCATGAGAGGAGGTGATCTGGATTTGGCAGGAAAGGTTTCACAGGTAAAGGGTGACTTTGAAATTCGCCGCACCGGACAAGGTAAAAAAGGTGTTCATTTTACCGGAAATCATATGATCACGGTAGACGGGTCGTTTGTAATGACCGGAGGTCAGTTCTCGGGCTCATCAGCAGGTAAACTCACCTTCAATATTGCAAGAAACTTCATGCTGAAAGGCGGTACATTTAGCGATGCCGGTAACAACAATTCGGGTACAGGTATGGAACTGTCGATCGGTGCAGATGTGCTCCTGCTTTCTGGGACTCTGAATACCGGTTTGAGCCAGAAATCAACAACTACCTTCACCGGTGAAGGACAAACACGCTGGGTGCAGAAACCGGCTTGTACCGCTTCTATTGGAAATACACTGGTGGGTGCAGGGCATTCTCTGGTGATCAAAGGCGACAAGTTTGCCGATGTGGCTAAAGGAAGAACACTCACCGTTGGTGAAGGTGGTGAAATGATGTGTGAGTCGGTGGTTATTGGAGGTAAGGGTAATTTTGTCCTGAGTAATAAGGCAACAATAGGGATCGGACATACCGAAGGAATTTATTCGGAAGGTGACCATGGTAATATACGTACAGCTGGTCGTCAGTATCATAGCGGCGCTACGTACTATTATTATACATCAAGTCAGCCACAGCAAACCGGTGTTTTTACGACGTATCCAAAGGCCAACTCTGTATTTAATCTGATCGTGAATAAAACACAGCCATCGCATGTGGTGAACTTGTCGCAGAATATTTCCGTGGATTCTCAGTGTAAGGTCAGTCTCGGCGATCTTCGCAGTAACGGCTTTCAATTGAATGTTAACAGAAGATTATCTTCAGATATGAATTGATCTACGTCGCAGGTAAAGACGAGATTTATCAGTGTTTTTTCATTTATCGGGTGGCGTCTGCAGTTGTGGATGCAATTAACATCTCTGAGTTGAAAAAAAAGAATTAAAATTTGACTGGTGTCAGGTTGATGTTTACTTTTACAAAGGTTATCGGACTTTGATTTCGAATTACCGGTATCAAAAAAACAAAATCGAGTATGAATACCGGTGAAACAACTAAAACCCGTCACCAGCAAACGCTGGAAGTGTTGGATCAGATTGCAGAATCTGGGAAATCCCTTGGAATTATTTTGCAGACTACAAGCGACGATCAGATGGATGGTCGTGTCGTTCACGTTGGAGATAAGAAGTTCATCAACTTTACAAACTGCAGTTACCTCGGACTTGAGATGGATGCCCGTCTCATTGGTGGAGTAATCGACGCTACTACCCGTTATGGTACCCAGTTCGCTTCCTCCCGTTCGTATCTTTCAATGACGATGTATGAGGAAGTGGAGGAGTTGCTCGGGAAAATTTTTAAAGCACCCGTTGCGCTCTCTCAAACTACTTCGCTGGGACATATCAGCAATATTCCGATTCTGGTTGGCGACCGCGATGCTGTGATCATGGATATCAGTGTTCATGCCACTGTTCAGGAAGCAGTATCGCTGCTGGTGGAAAGAGGCATTACGATTGAACGTGTTCGTCATAACCGGATGGATCAGCTCGAAGAACGGATCCGCGAATTGCGGATGACGCACGAAAAGATCTGGTACATGGCGGATGGCGTTTATTCGATGTTTGGCGACGGAGCTCCGTTGAAAGAACTGAAAACGCTGTTGGACGCATATGAACAGTTCTACCTGTATATCGATGATGCGCACGGCATGAGCTGGGCCGGAGAAAATGGTGCCGGTTTCGTTTACACCCAACTGCCCTTCCATGAGAAGATGTATTTCACCACTTCACTGGCAAAAGGTTTTGGTGCGTCAGGTGGTGTATTGGCCTTTCCCGAACGCCTGAACTATAAACGTGTGCATGACTTCGGAAGAACATTTATTTTCTCCACACAACTTTCTCCTCCTGTGATGGGAGCCATCCGCGCTTCTGCAAAAATTCACCTGAGTGGAGATATCACCTTACTGCAAAGTCATTTGCAACAAAGAATTAAGTTCTTTAACCAGACAGCTAAAATGCTGGATATACCTATTATCAGTGATTCAATTACTCCTGTCCGCTTTATTATGCTAGGCAAACCTCAGGTAGGGTATAATCTGGTAACACGACTGAAAAATGCCGGGTACTTCGTTAGTCTTTGCGTGTATCCTTCTGTTTCGATGAACAATACCGGTATCAGAATTGCCCTGACCAACCATCACCGCAATGAGGACATCGAAGGCTTGCTTAACGAAATTGCCATTCAGTTGCCTCTCGCTTTAAAAGAAGCTGGATCATCATTGAAGGAAGTGAAGCGGTTCTTTAAATTGTCTTAGAAAAGCAATTTGGTAATGGGTTTTCTTAGAAAAGTCCTGTTTTTTTAATTCCTCAGGCCGGAAATACGCAGATTTTAAAATAGTCTTCAAGAGTCTTGAAGAGCTTTTCGAATTCATTAAGGTCCACTGGTTTAATGATATAACCGGCGATATTCTGGTTATAGGCATTACGGATGTCATCTGTATCACTGGAGGTAGTAATCATAAAAACCATCAGGTGACGCAAATGCTCGTCCTTTCTGATTTCCTGCAAAAACTCAATTCCATTGATGAGCGGCATGTTGATATCGGCTAAAACCACATCCGGCATCGGATCCAGTTTGGTTTTGCCATTTTCTCCCCTTAAAAGATCCAGTGCTTCGGCACCGTTGGCAGCATGATGAATCGTTGAAATTACACTCATTTTATTGAGGAACCTCTTAACGACCATTTGATCCACCTGATCATCTTCTATGTGGAGAATACATAGATTGTTGTTTTTCATGGCCTGAATTTTACCTGGACGAATATAACAAAGTTTGATTTGCTTCGTACAAAAAAGCGGGAATTGTCTAAAATCCCATAATGTCCACTGGAGCATGTTAAAGGACTTATTATTAAAAGATACATTCTATTCGTCCATTCCGGACGATGATCTTATAGCGAAACAGCGATATAAGCTGTTCCGGACTACTTCAATCGTAGGAACCATCGCCTGCTACCTTTTTGCAGTTCAGAGTGTGGCTACCTTCTACTTTCATCACCCCCTTGTTTTTGCGACCCTTATTATAGGTACGGTGTTCTTCTTAAACATGATGGCTCTTTGGCGCCATCGTAACTTTAAGATGGCGTATATCCTTTTAAACATTTTTGCGATCAGCGTTATTCACTTTCACATGTATTGGTCTGGCGGTATCAGGGCCTCTGCTGCATATTACTATGCTCCGATTACCTTGATGGCATTTATGCTGCTTGGAAACAGGATCGGTCGTTATATTTTCTTGTTTGTTGCCGGTAATCTTCTGTATTTCTATTTCATCAGTGAATATACCAATATTGTATCCTTTGAATTGATCGGGAGTACCAACTCTCTGTTAAATCTCGATTTTATCATTACCTCAGTATTTGCATTTTTCATTCTGAGTGCACAGATGAATTATCTGGAGAGCGGAAAGAATATCGTTATCGAGCGGATCACGACACAGCGAAATGAACTGCGGGAAAAAAACCGTGAATTGAGAAAGTTGTCCATCGTAGCGGGCAAAGCGGATAATGCGATTGTTATCACCGATGAGAATGGAATTGCCGAATGGGTGAATGATGGTTTTGTTCGGTTAACAGGATATTCGTTTGAAGAAACCGTTGGCCACCGGCCTATTGACATCCTTCATGGCCAAGGCACCAATCGCCAGATGCAGCAGGAACTCGTAGAGGCTATCGCATCCCATCGTTCGTTTTCCGGTGAATTGATGAAGTACAGAAAAGATGGAACTCCTTTCTGGACACAGGTAACCATGACGCCGATCGCTTCAGAGGAGAACGATGGCGAAAAGAAATATATATTCATCGAGAGTGATATCACGCCTCGCAAAATTGTTGAGGAAAAGATGAATCAGTATATGCGTAACCTCGAGAAAACGAACTCTGAACTGGATAAGTTCGCTTATGTGGTTTCGCATGACCTGAAAGCTCCGCTGCGTGCCATCGGTAATCTGACCGGCTGGATTGAGGAGGATATGGGTGAGAATCTGCCGGATGAATTGCGTGTGCATTTCAATACAATTAAAGGCCGCGTGGTTCGGATGGAAGGACTTATCAATGGTATCCTCGATTATACCAAAGCTTCCAAGAAAGCCGGCGAATTGATTTCATTCCCTTCTGATGAACTGGTGCGTGAAACGATCGATTTGATCGGTCCTCCGCCATCTGCAGTAATCCATGTGCGTGACCAGATGCCGGTCATGAAAACCGAACGGGTGAAGTTGCAGCAGATTTTCCTGAATCTGATCCATAATGCAATTAAATATAACGATAAGGAAGATGTTCAGGTGGAGATCGGTTGTGAGGATGCCGGTACCGAATGGAAGTTTTTTGTGAAGGATAATGGTCCGGGAATTGAACCTCGTTATCATGATAAAATATTTGTCATTTTTCAGACGTTAAATGCACGGGATGAAGTGGAAGCTAGAGGCGTCGGTCTGGCGATTGTGAAGAAAATAATTGAGGAAGAGGGTGGTCATATCTGGGTGGAAAGTGATAAAGGAAAAGGCGCTACGTTCTGCTTTACCTGGCCAAAGGTTAAAAAAGTAAGTGCTGAGGAGTCAGTATTTGAAAGTGAGGTAGTGGCCTGAAACCTACCAGTGTTTATTTCGTAAGAAGGGTAAACCTGAAGAAAATGAAAACCAGAACAGAAACTGATGTTAAACGCGAACTTGAACAGTGCGTACGCACGATCAGCGCGTTGTTGATGGAACTTGATCCTGCTGATCGTTTGCAGTTTGTCAATCAGACCTTTTTACGCCTCATGCCAGAGCGAAAACAGGCCACGGCAGCTTCCGAAAAGATTAATGCCGGACGTAAGACTTCAAAAGGCGATCTTTCCGAAGCGCAAATGAAGTTGATCAAGACACTCTCTGATAAAACAGATGAGTTATTTGACATCGACGGCGGCGACAATCGCGCCTGAAGTGGTCGATGTAAAGTCTTTTAGCTTTTCAAGAAAAAGTTGTAATCCCTTTCTTTCACGGGTGCTGAGGATATACCGGATGTTTTCTGTCAGGTAGTGATCTACATTTACATACGGATATTGATCGGCCAGTTCTTTGGCGATCGTTGAAATTTCACGAATGCCTCTTTCAAAAATCTGATTGAGTTCCGCAATGCGTTGCGGAGCGATCGCTTTGTTGCTGACCCAGGCCGCAAATACAAAGGGAAGCCCGGTAAACTCTTTCCATGCTTCAGCCAGATCGTAAACATACGTATAGCGATGCCGGTGCTCGAGTGCTTTGTCGCCAATCATCACTGCAGCTCCTGTTTTATCAGGTTGTGAAAAATGGTGTTCGTCGGTTTGTGGAATAAAATCAGGATGCAGGTTCCAGTATTCTTTACAAAGTATTTTCGCGAGCATCACCGAGGTGCGCGATTCCATGTCAAGAACCACCGAGCGGATTTGCTCCAATGGCACCTGACTGACAAGTAACACCGACTCCACTTTCCCGTCGCCGGCTATGCAGTAATCACTGATGATATGTGATTCTTTCAGTCGGGGAATCATGGCGACCGGAATCAGGCCGATATCTGCTTTGTCATCTAATAGTTTTTGCGCACAGATAGAAGGAATGTCGCTGGTTGTTTCAAAAATACCATCCGTTGCTGATTGTTCCAGTCCTCGCATAAATGGTTTAGCATTGAGATAGGAAACAACTGAAATTCGAATGCCTGTTTCTTTCATTTTCAGTGCATGATTTTATATACCAGTTCCCGAACAAGTTCTCCGGGTTCAGCGGAGGATGCACCCACACCTTTGGCTTTCAGATCGTATTCCCGGAGTAAGCCTGCAATCTCAACAAGTTTACCGGGCGGATAGTTTCGGGCAGCTGTAACATAGTCGTCCACAAAAAACGGATTTACTTTCAGCGCCGATGCAACACTGTTCTTGCTTTTGTCGGTGAGCGAATGATAAAGCATGAGTTTGGAGAAGAAGGAGTAGAGATTACCGAAGGTCAGAGGCAGCGGATTACTCTTTGGATTATCGCGGAAATAATTTACGATGCGCGAGCTCATCAGGATGTCACGTTGACCAATTGACTTCTGTAATTCGAAAATATTGAATTCCTTGCTGATGCCTATGTTTTCTTCAATGTGTTTTACGTCGATGGTTTCTCCAGGCTTGAGGTTAATCAGCAGCTTGTCGCATTCATTGGCGATGCGCGAAAGATCGTTTCCAAGGTGTTCTGCCATCAATAACGATGCTTTGGGCTGAATCAGATGTTTCTTTTCTGCAAGGTATGTTTCAATCCACCGGGGTAATTTGTCGTCGTACATTTTCTTCGACTCAAATACAATCCCGTTCTTTTCTATGGCTTTGAAAAGCTTTCCTCGCTTGTCAAGACTCTTGTACTTCATGCAAAGAATCAGTACGGTTGAACTTAACGGCTGAAGCATATAATTCAACAGGGGATTGTTTTCCTTTTCTTTTCCTCCCTTGCTGTCTTCATCTTCTTCTTTATCTTTGCCGGTAATTCCTTTCATCTCCTGCGCTTCTTTTACCAGTACTACCTGGTAATTCGACATCATCGGATACCGCTTTGCCGCTCCAGCTAAAGAAACCAGATCCGCATCTTTACCATAGATCACCGTCTGATTAAACTCTTTCTCCATCTCATCCAGTACCGAGTTTTCCAGTAAATCACTCAGCTGATCGATGTAATAGGGTTCATCCCCCTGTAATAAATAGACAGGAGAGTAAATCTTGTTTTTTATGTCTCTTTTTATTTCGTCAAATGTCTTTACTGCCATCGTCCCTATATCTGCTTTGTATCTCTGTATTCTTTTTTTTCAGTCTTGTCTCAAACTCTTAAACTCTTAAACTCAAACTCCTAACGTTCCAACCTTGTCCCGCTCTACGAGCGGGACTTAAACCTTAAACCTTAAACCTTAAACCTTAAACCTTAAACCTTAAACCTTAAACCTTAAACCTTAAACCTCAAACCTCAAACCTTAAACCTCAAACCTTAAACCTCAAAACCTAAGGTGTTTCACCGTAAGCCCATTATTGATCAACTCATTCAATGCTGAAATTCCAATCTTGATATGGTCTTCAACATACGATTTTGTAACCTTTGAGTCACTCTCTGCTGTTTTTACACCTTCGGGAATCATCGGTTGATCGGATACCAGCAACAAGGCTCCCGTAGGAATCTGGTTCGCAAAGCCTGTAATGAAAACGGTTGCAGTTTCCATGTCAATCGCCATGGCTCTTAACTTTTCCAGATATTTCTTGAATTCGTTGTCATGTTCCCATACTCTCCGGTTGGTGGTGTAAACAGTGCCGGTCCAGTAATCTTTGCCATAATTCCGGATAGTGGTGGAAACGGCTTTCTGCAAACTAAACGCAGGTAAGGCAGGAACGATAGGTGGCATATAGTCGTTGGAGGTTCCTTCTCCGCGAATGGCCGCAATCGGAAGAATCAGATCGCCCACCTTGTTCTTCTTTTTTAAACCACCGCATTTCCCTAAAAACAAACAGGCTTTGGGTTTAATGGCACTCACCAGATCCATCACTGTGGCGGCGTTGGCACTGCCGATTCCAAAATTGATGATGGTAATGTTTTTCGCCGTTGCACAGGTCATCGGTTTGCCTGCGCCTATAACTTTTACTTTATTCCACTTTGCAAACAGATCTACATAGTGCTGGAAGTTGGTGAGCAGTATGTATTTACCAAAATTCTCCAGCTTTTCTCCGGTGTACCTCGGAAGCCAGTTTTCAACGATTTCTTTCTTGCTTTTCATTGCGCTGTTATGGTTGGATTGATTTATCCGGTATTTTTGAGGTATGAATCAGTTTGTCCTTGACCCGTTAAATTTTCCTGATTTTTCGTTCCGGGTCAGAGATACGGGACAAAGTAAGCAAATTTACGACTCTGTAAGGAAAAGATTTGTTGCCTTGACTCCCGAGGAGTGGGTGCGGCAAAATCTGATTCGCCTTATGTCAGAGGTCTTCCTATACCCCGAATCGCGACTCGCAGTGGAGAAGAAGGTGGAAGTGAATGGGATAAGTCAGCGGGCAGATGTGGTAGTGTACAACAGCCTTGGGAAACCAGCTTTGATTGCGGAGTGTAAAGCCGCTGCTGTTAAAATTACGGAGGATACCTTTCTACAGGCCGCCCGCTATAATTTATCGCTGAATGTCCCGTTTTTTGTCTTGACTAACGGTCTGGAGCATTATTGCCTGAGATGGGACGGAAGAGCATTTGGCTTCCTCGATGAATTGCCACAACTGGCCGATCTGGAGATCGGACAGTAACAGGTATTTTTTATCTTTGTTGGTGATGGAATTGGTGTTTCTTTTTACAGGTATTTTAATTGGTGGATTGGCCATGTGGCTGATCCTGCGCAGTAAACTTACATCGCAGCCAATGGTTGATCCTTCACGTTTGGTGCAGGCCGAACAGGAATTGGCAGTTGCACGTCAGCAACTGGAGGATATGAAGCAGCTGTCGGCGAAAACAGAAACGGAGCTTCAGAAAAGTCGCGATAACCTGGCAAGCGCCCTTGCTGATAATGCTGCAGCCAGGGCCCAGGTGGAGGCAACACAGAACCGGTTAGATGAACATCGTAAAGAGCTGGAGTCGCTTCGTCAACAGATGAAGGAACAGTTCAGTGCGATCGCCGCTGATATCGTGCTCCGAAACTCTGCCCGTATTCAGGAAGAACATAAGGAGAAACTGGATGATATTCTGAGTCCGCTGCGTGATAAGATCGAAAAGTTTGAAACACAGGTCAGACAAACACATGAGGAGCGTATCCGTGAACATCAGTCGCTGCGTGAACAACTAGGACAATTGCAGTCACTCAATAAGTCGATCGGTGATGAAGCCCGGAACCTTGTTACCGCTTTGAAAGGTCAGTCGAAAACACAAGGTAACTGGGGGGAAATGATTCTTGAAAAAATACTCGAACGTTCCGGCCTGGTAAAAGGACGCGAATATTTTATTCAGACCAGCTTACAATCGGAAGAGGGTCGAAGATTGCAACCAGATGTTATTATTAGTTTGCCGGAAGGCCGAAGTCTGGTGGTGGATTCAAAAGTTTCACTGATTGCGTATGAGCGGTATTGTAACGAAGAGGATGATGCGCTGCGTGCTTTGGCATTGAAAGAACACCTGAATTCGGTAAGGAAACATATTAAGGATCTGAGTGGTAAGAACTATCAGTCGCTGTATCAGATCAACACGCTTGATTTTGTCCTCTTGTTTATTCCGGTGGAACCCGCCTTTGCATTGGCAGTTGAGCAGGATCAGGAATTGTTCAATGAAGCATTTGAGCGGAATATTGTGCTGGTCACAACATCTACGCTGCTGGCTACGTTGCGAACTATTGCCAGTATCTGGCGACTCGAATATCAGAATAAAAACGCGATGGAGATTGCCCGCCAGTCAGGTGATCTGTATGATAAGTTTGTAGCCCTTGTGGATGATATGATCAGCGTTGGTAAAAAAATGCAGGAGGCACAAACCGCTTACGAAGGAACAATGAATAAACTCCACCTGGGAAGAGGAAACCTCATTTCAAGAGTGGAAAACCTGAAGAAGCTGGGACTGAAAACTTCCAAACAGATTAACCAGAAGTTGCTGGATCGTACTGAAGATATCGATAACGATGATGTAGCTGCATCTTCCTCTGCCAATTCTTAAATGAGTAGCTTGCCTTCAACTTTACTGACCCGGCTTCTCCTGCTGATATTTCCGGCCGTCTTTTTTTATGCATGTACAGGCAGCAGGTTGAGTTCTGAAAATCTCAATTCACGGTTTAGTTATGGAAGCGATTTGCTGAACCCGGAGTTCTCTTTGTATCACATGAGTGTTGATTCTTCCGAGTTGTATTTCCGGATCCCGGAGAACGGATTGTTGTATAAGGCAGATATTAATGGGTTTTCTGCATTATTGTCTGTACGGTGGACAGTTTATCCATCCTACTCTTCAGGCCAGATTCTCGATTCAGGAACCGTAATCTTTCAAGCGCATTCTCCCGTGAGCAGAGGTGCCTTCAGTGGTTCGTTCAGATTTCACCTTGATCGAAAAGCAGGTGTAGTGGTGAAACTGGAGTTTTCAGATTTAAACCGGCAGGTTTCAGCACTGCGGTATCAATCGATAACTGCATCTGGAATATTGTCACCACAGGATTTTCTGGTTAAGGATACTTCAGGAACGGTGTTGTGCAGGAATATCGTCCGGCAAAATGAGTTGGTGTATGTGACAGCTCCTTATTCCGGTGTTTCGTGGAAGGTAAGATGTTACTTCCGCAATTTCCCACTGGCCTACCTTCCTTTTCGTGTAATAGATGACCCGGTTTTTGAAATGGCAGGTGATAGTTTTTTCACCGCTAATCTGTCAGCCGGATCAGCGCTTCAGTTGTCTCGTCCGGGTATATATTTTATTCAGGAGGACACGAATACACTCTATGGCCTTACCCTGATGTGTTTCAATAACGAATTTCCGCTTGTGACTCAGGCGAATCAATTGTTGGAGGCTACGAGGTATCTGACTACTCGTAAGGAATATGAAAAACTGAAAGCGATGCCAGATGCTAAAGATGCTGTTGATCATTTCTGGCTTGAAACCGGTGGAAATTATGACCGGGCGCGAATGCTCATTCGGTCCTACTATAACAGAGTGCAGGAGGCAAATAAGTTATACACTTCGTATCTGGAAGGGTGGAAAACTGACAGGGGTATGATCCATTTGATTTTCGGTAAGCCACAGTCTATTTATCGCGACGAAGAAACGGAACAATGGGCATATAATGGAATACCAGGTTTCCCGGAGTTGCTGTTTGTATTCAGGAAAATGAAAAATCCGTTCAGTAATAATGATTATGCGCTGATTCGTCAGCCTGTTTATGAAAATGTCTGGTTCCTTGCTGTTGACCAGTGGAGGCAGGGGAGAGTCGTAAATGATAATTAAATTTGAGGCCAATGGAGTATAGAGAAGATGAGTCAATGATTTATGGCACACGTGCTATAATTGAAGCCCTGAAAGGTGACCAGGAGTTTGAACGGGTGTTCATTCAACATGGGTTGAATAATCCATTGATGCGGGAGCTGAAGGATGAGCTGAAGAAAGCAGGAGTGCATTTCCAAATGGTACCCGGTGAAAAGCTGAACCGGCTTACCCGCCAGAATCATCAGGGTGCTGTAGCCTATGTATCTTCATTAGAGTATCATCAAACCTCCGAAGTAGTGTCTGATGTTTTCGCAACCGGGAAAACCCCTCTGTTTGTTATACTGGACCGGATTACGGATACCCGCAACCTGGGTGCTATTGCCCGTACTGCAGAGTGTATCGGCGCACATGCACTCATCATTCCGTCCCGGGGATCAGCAATGATCAACAGCGATGCAGTGAAAACCAGCGCCGGGGCCTTGCATCATTTGCCGGTGTGCCGGGAAGATAATCTTAAATTGACAATTGACTATCTGAAGGAAAGCGGTATTCGTGTAGTAGCTTGTTCTGAAAAAACGGAAAAGCTTGCTGCTGCTGCTGATCTGACAGGACCCATAGCGATTATCATGGGCAGTGAAGAGAATGGGGTTTCACAGGAATATCTGAAAAGGTGTGATGAGGTAGTGAAATTGCCAATGGAAGGTTCTATTTCATCCTACAATGTTTCTGTTGCAGCTGGAATGATCTTGTATGAAATACGACGTCAACGTTCAAATACGTGATAAAATGAAGAACTGGTCAATAGAAGATAAACTCCTCGTCGTGTTGGTGGTAATTGCCGCTGCATTCCGCTTCTATAATTTCGATCAATGGTCACTGAGCAATGATGAACTAAGTGCACTTGCACGACTGAAGTTCGATACGTTTGGTGAAATGGTGGAAAAAGGGGTGAAGGATAATGATATGCATCCAATGGGCGTGCAGGCTTTTCTCTGGGTGTGGACACATCTGTTTGGTATTGAAGAAACAATGCTCCGTTTGCCATTTGTCCTCTTTGGGATTGGCTCCGTCGTTTTAGTGTATTTAACCGGCCGTAATATGTTCGGTAAGGCTTCGGCCCTGGCAGCAACAACGGTGTTTACGGCTCTGCAGTTTCCGGTATTGTATGCACAGCTCGCACGCCCTTACAGCCCGGGACTCTTCTTTGCATTGCTGATTTCTTATGCATGGTCCCACATGTGTTTCGTCAGAAAAAAATGGAATTGGCCGGATGCTATGCTGTTTGTGGCTGGCGGCTGTGGAGCTATGTATTCTCATTATTTCAGTTTTATGTTCGCGGGTTTGGTCAGCCTCACAGGATATTGGTTGTTGCCTCGTAGAGATCTGATTAAGTACTCTCTTTGTGGTGTGGTGATGATGGTACTGTATGTGCCCAACTTAAGTGTTTTTCTCGCACAGTTCAGTGTTGGAGGACTGGGCGGGCCTGAAGGCTGGCTGGGACCACCAGAAAAAGATGCGGTTTGGAATTATATATTGTATTGTTATAATGAAAGCCTGATGCTTTTCATGTTTTCAGTTATCATGGTGGGATGGTTTGCATGGATGTACCGTCAGTCTGAAGGTTTGAAGACGAAACGGATCATTGCACTTTCTCTTTTTATGGCACCTGCCCTCGTTGCTTACTTCTATTCCATACTGAAGAATCCGGTGTTTCAGTATTCAATTCTACTGTTCAGTTTTCCTTTCTTATTGCTTTTTATGTTTTCATGGTTCCGTCCTCAACAATGGAAAACAATACAGTATGTACAGCTTCTGTTACTCCTGATAGTACCGTCGTATAGCACTGTTGTGGCTAGAGGTTTTTATAACAGGCAGTTTTTTGCTCCTTTCAAGGACGTTGCTGACAAGGTTGTTGAATACAACAGGTTGTTCGGAAAGGATGGTGTGCTGAATAGTGTGAATGTGATTAATCGTGATTACATACATTATTATTCCGACCGCATGATGCCTCAGCTACACTTTGAACAGTATGCCTGTTTCAAACCGGAGCATATCCATGCTCTCCTTGAAATATCGGCTGCATCAAAAGCCAATACACTCGTACAGGCCTGGTGTAATCATTATCATGCTCCGGAATTGGAATGGGCCATCAGGGAGCAATTTCCTTACCTTATTGCCAGTGATACTTTTTTTAATGCAGGCGTGATGGTGTTTTCGAGACTAAAAAACAAAAACGAAGTTGAAGTGCCGAAAGCTTCATATAATCTGTTTGTTGATTTCGAAGGTCAGCCCTGGGAAAATGATTCAGTGTTCAAATCAACTGAAAAAGCTGCAAGCGGGCGATTCAGTATGTTGATGAAGCCCGATCAGGAATATGGTCCAACTGTTCATATCAAAGCCGGTGACATTGGACTACAGAAAGAAGCAACAGTTATGTTTTCCTGCAAAGTTAACGCTGACTCTGCTCTTGCGGATATCAAGATGGTTTTTCAGGTAAAGCGGGGTGAGGAGTTTATTTTATGGAGAGGCTTCGACCTGAGGCCGTATCAGCGTCATTGGGGTGAGTGGTTTTCTTCCTTTGGTGGTTATAAGATACAGGAAACTGTTTTGCCGGATGATGATGTAAGTATCTACTTTAATAACCCTTCTAAGGAAAAAGTATACCTTGACGATGTTCACCTGGTGGTAAGGTGACAGAAACTGATGGATGCAGTCGTTTCAGTAAGTTCAGGTTCAGAATATCCAGCCTGCGGTAAACATTATTCTGTTGTCAGTTTGTTTCTGTGTGATCCCTTCTGTTTCCTGATAACTCAGTGTGTATGGGATAATGTAAGAGCCCATCCGCGACCAGGCATACCCGGCATCGAAAAAGAACTTGTCTGAACGGTAACCAATGCCACAGGTCAAACCATATCTGCTCATGTCGGTCTCTTCTGAATCTCTTAGTTTTTCTTCAAATGGAGAAGTGGAATAAAAGCCGCCAAACCGGAAACGCAGTTCGTCATACCGCCACTCAAATCCGGCTCGAAGGTTATGTGACATAGTGTATTTGTCGCGGATCGCATTGTTTACCGGCGAGAAATAGGATTTGTATGATTTATCATCCGGTCTGATGCGGGCCTGACTATAATTGACAAATTCATAGTCGGCATTGAATGCACCCTGTTTTGCAAATACAAATGCGATACTCCCAACCGCCCTGAAAGGGGTTGTAATGGAATAATCAAATGGAATGAACTCCGGCCCATCCCAGATTCTGTCAACGCCATCTTCCAGATCTGCCTGAATAGAAGAGGAGTAGTTGTCTGTAAGACTAAACCACGTGGGTGTATGAATTGCGAGTCCGAACCGGACAAAGTCTGCCGGCCGATATATTAATCCGGCTTTAAAATTGATTCCGGCACCTTCGGTTTTCAGTTCAGTGGAGTAAACGTAATTGTCAAAGTATGGGATGGTGTCCTGATTATCTTTTTCTTCCCATGTGCTTTCTTCTATGTAACGAAGGTTTGATATGCCCATCGTGAAACCAAGATATAAACGGTCATTGTAATTGCCCCCAAAAGTAATATCCCACTCTCCTGTTCCGCCTCTCGTTTCAATGGATCTTCTTTGAAGAGCACCCGCATAAGGTAGAGCTGTGTAAAAATATAAATCACCATTATACGTCACCGTGTCGATAAGGTAGGTTTGCCAGGCAAGGTCAACATCATAAGGGTAGTAGTTAGGGATATCTTCCGGTGCAACCTGATTGAGGTCTTCAACGAAGGCATCTAAAAGCGAATTTTTGGAATTTCCGGCCTCTGCTGTGTAGTGGGTGCTGAAGTCATTTGTTTTATTGTATCCAAAGCCAAATGCAAATCCTTTCCATCCATGTGCATCGCGGTTCTTTGAGTTGGCCAATACAATACCGAGGTTACCAAAAGCAAGTTTGAAAAAATTATCGGATTCTTCGTTGTTGATATAAGTCGATGCCACATTTCTGTTCGAGAATTGTGGGCTGATGGTTAGTTCTGATCGACGGTACAATGCAATTCCCGCCGGGTTAATGGCTAATGCACTGAAATCTGCTCCCAGAGCTCCGAACGCATTCCCCATGCCTAATGATCTGGCTGTTGATCCGTAATTGAGCATTCCGAACCGTAAGGCATCTGCATCAGTTTGCGCCTGGGCGGCTGAAATCAACAATGTAGTTAGCAAGAAAATGATGAATCCTTTTTTCATATTCTGGATGTAGTGGATGTTATTGGGTACAATAAAGGCTGCCATCGTTAAAGCTAACATTCCGGTTTCCGGTCTGCAGATAAACGCTGACAGCCTGTTTAGTAGAATTGATTATCTTCTTCTCCCGCCGGGCGAGGAGCTGCTGCCGGAAGAACCGGATCGGCCGGATGATGGTGTGCTGTATGAGGGCGAATTGCTTGATGGTGGCGCTTCGAAGCGGGGTGTCCGTTCTGAACGTTGCGGTGCAGAGGAGCGGTTATCCTTTCCAGGACTTGATGAGTAACCCGGGGTAAGGTCTTTATTGTTGCTTCCCGGTTTTACACTTTCAGAACCACGTGGAGTGCTGTTCCCTCGTGGAGTGTATCCATCGTTGCTGCGCGGTGTTTCGTTGCGTGGAGTATATCCGTCGTTGCTGCGTGGCGTTTCGTTGCGTGGAGTATAACCGTCGTTGCTGCGTGGTGTTTCGTTTCGTGGAGTGTATCCATCGTTGCTGCGCGGTGTTTCGTTGCGTGGAGTATATCCGTCGTTGCTGCGTGGCGTTTCGTTGCGTGGAGTATATCCGTCGTTACTGCGTGGCGTTTCGTTGCGTGGAGTATATCCATCGTTACTGCGTGGCGTTTCATTGCGCGGAGGGTATCCGTTGTTTCCCCGGGGTGTTGTGCTGTTTGAAGGAGAATAACCCGGATTTTGCGTTGGAGTTTTTTCACCCGGATTTGTATTATTCCGTGGTGTAAATCCGTTGGAAGGTGACTTAGGGTCGGAAGTTTTTGGTGTATAGCCCGGATTTGAACGAGGGGTATATCCGTCAGGGCGGGTGTCGGAATTTTGTTTTGGATTTACTCCTTCCGCATTTCGTGGTGTAATGGCCTTCCCGGGTACTGCTCCCTCTGAACGTGGAGGCACGCCGCTTTTGATATCATTGGAGGGTGTCCTTCCATCCTGCTTAATGTCTTTACCGGAAATATTACGTGGTGTAACCGTGGGATCCAACGAACTGATTTCTCTTTTTGGACGCCCCATAGCTTCAACAGCGTCAATACCTCTGGTTGCTCTGGGGTTGCGAGGATTCTGTTCAACTAAACTCTTGCCATACAGTTCCCCAATATTTCGTCCTCCGCGGGGAGTATTTGCGGCAACAGTGGCCCGCCCTCCTCTCGGGCCTGAATAATAACTGTAATTGTCGTAGCTGTTAAAATAATAGGGGTTAAAAGTGCCATTGTAAAGTCCGGCATAATATCCGTTCCAGTATCCATTGTTATAACCATTCCAGTAACCGCCATATCCCCATCCGGTACCACAACCGAAGCCCCAACTGTCCCAACATGAGTTGTATCCCCAGCCTGCATTCCAGCACCAACCAGAGTTCCAGCCATAGTTGAAACCTACGTTCCAGCCATAGCCACTCCAGGGATTTGGGTTCCACCAATTGTAGGTGGTATAAAGACTCACACCCCATGAATAGGGGTTGTAGTCGTACCAATACATATTGGTATAGTAGGGGTCGTAATAACTCCATCCATATGGACGGTAAAAACGACGAATGCGTGAAGAGTACGCATAATCATAATAATCATCGTCGTTGTAATAGTAATTATTGGTAATCGTTGAATTTCCGTCTTCATCATACCGGCGTTCGGTAGTACTGTAGTCCGGTTGTCTGTTGTCCGGCTGGTCTGAATTGTATCGAAAACGGTCAGAGTTGCCTGAATAAGAATCGGATTGGTTCTGACCGGTGTTATATGTGTCGGATTGGTTTTGACTGTTGTTTCCGGAATTATTGTAATCGCCGTCACCCTGATAGGTGTTGTTAGATTCTTTTGATGTGTAATCGGATGGCTGAGAGGTAGAATTTACGGTAGTCTGACTTATTTCCTCTCTGGCAACATCCCTCTTTGAAAAATAAACATCGTCATTGTCACTGGTGGTATATCTTCCGGATGAACAGGAGCTTAAACCCAGAACAGCTGCAAGAACAAACAGGCGAAGGGTTTTCATGGTTTTTCCTCTGTGTTTCATGGTGATGACTTACTTTTAGATGATCGGATCCCTTGATCGTTTAAATTAAGATTGGCAATATGCTGTCAGTTTACCAACTTTGTGACGACAAAGGGTAGACAAACACAATGCCAAACTTTGTAAAGATACTAAGGATATGAGCGATCAATTGACCCCACGAAGTGAAAATTATTCCCAGTGGTACCAGGACCTGGTAATAAAGGCAGATCTGGCTGAAAATTCAGCGGTAAGAGGCTGTATGGTAATAAAACCTTATGGGTATGCCATTTGGGAGAGAATGCAACAGCATCTGGATAAAATGTTTAAAGATACCGGCCATGTTAACGCCTATTTCCCATTGTTCATCCCAAAATCATTTTTCTCCAAGGAAGCTTCTCACGTTGAAGGGTTTGCAAAAGAATGTGCAGTTGTAACCCATTACCGCCTGAAAAATGATCCCAATGGTAACGGTATAGTTGTAGATGAAGATGCGAAACTTGAAGAGGAGCTGATCGTTCGCCCGACTTCAGAGACAATAATCTGGAATACTTACAGGGGATGGATTCAATCTTATCGTGATTTACCGATTCTTGTAAATCAGTGGGCAAATGTTGTTCGTTGGGAGATGCGGACCCGATTGTTTTTAAGGACGGCCGAATTTCTATGGCAGGAAGGGCATACAGCACATGCTACTGCAGATGAAGCTTTGGATGAAACACGTAAAATGCTGGATGTATATGCCATTTTTGCCGAAGAAATTTTGGCGGTTCCGGTTATAAAGGGTTCCAAAACAGCGAATGAACGCTTTGCAGGTGCATTGGATACCATGTGCATCGAGGCGCTGATGCAGGACGGTAAGGCCTTACAGGCTGGCACTTCTCACTTCCTTGGACAAAATTTTGCCAAAGCTTTTGATGTGAAATTTACTGGAAAAGATGGCAAGCAGGATTTTGTCTGGGCTACTTCATGGGGGGTGTCTACTCGTTTAATGGGGGCACTGATTATGTCACATAGCGATGATCACGGTTTGGTGTTGCCTCCCCGTCTTGCTCCGATTCAGGTGGTAATTGTTCCGGTTTATAAAAACGACGATCAATTGGGCCAGATAAATAAATATGTTGAGCCAATTATTCAGGGGCTGAAGGCAAAGGGCATTACTGTGAAATATGACAACCGTGAAACCCATAAGCCAGGCTGGAAATTTGCCGAGTATGAACTGAAAGGTGTTCCTGTCCGCATTGCTGTCGGGCCTCGCGATATGGAAAACGGAAGTGTGGAAGTAGCCCGCCGGGACACACTGGAAAAAGCGGTGTATCAGGTGGTAGATCTTGATGTTAAAGTCGAACATCTGTTGAATCAGATTCAGGATAATATCTTCAAGAAAGCACTCACTTTCCGCGAGGAAAATACATTCAGGGCCGACACCTGGGACGAGTTTACGAATCTGCTGGATTCAAAAGGCGGGTTTATTTATGCCCATTGGGATGGCACTTCTGAAACAGAACTAAAGATAAAGGAGTTAACCAAGGCTACTATCCGTTGTATTCCTTTGAACAACAAAAAAGAAGAAGGTAAATGTATTCTCACCGGAAACCCTTCTGCGCAGAGAGTTTTATTTGCCAGAGCCTACTAACAAAATGCAGGGTTGTCCCGTTATCAGGTAATAACTGAATCTTTTGCAAATGAGTAATGATGTATCACCATTGGTAAATGCTATTCTGCTTAAAAGCGGACTTGCTAAAGATGTGACTGACCGGTCGTATTCCGTGTTGCAGCTGATTAAATCTGTTTTGCAGGAAGTGGAGAGTGAACTTCGGAAGCAGGTTGTTGCTGTTGACCCGCGTATCAAAGTGAAATATCAGGATCGGGGTACTTTTGAGGCGGAGATAAAGGTTGGTGAAGATCTTCTGATATTTATTTTGCATACCAATGCCTTTGTTTTTGAGCAGGCTCATCCGGTCTGGAAAACAGGATATGTTAGTCTGGATCCTTCCAGAGGTACTGTTGGAATGATCAGTGTCTATAACTTTTTATCCGACTCCTTTAAGTTTGATCGACGTAACGATATCGGACATCTGGTAGCGCGGATGTTTATTAACCGTGACGGGAATTTTTTTGTTGAAGGAAAGCGACAGCTGGGAGTTTTGTTCAATGATTATGCGAACATGAAAGCGGATCAGGTGTTATTGAAGCAGTTTATTGAAAGTGCCATCAGTTTTAGTATTGATATTGATGTGAATGTGCCAACCTATGATGTCATGAAAGAGATTACTGTATACGAAGCGATGGTGAATACCATGCAAAGTTCAGTGACCACCAGTAAACGTCTTGGATTTAAATTCGAAAGTGAAAACAATCTGGAAGGTTAACTGGGAAGATATAATAAGAAGGTCTCTTTAAAGGAAGTCTGATAAGTTGGATTAGCTTAAGTGAATTTCTTAATCTGGTAGGTGCCTGAATAAAAAGAGGCTGTCTTCAGCTTTTGAGACAGCCCCTTTTTTAGGAGTATTGTTAATTGATTGCCTTGGTACCTGTAAGTGGGTTATTTTCCGTCTCTCAGCTGATTAATGATTTTTACAGCTTCCAATGCTTGTTGTTGCTTTGGATCGATCATTAAAACCTTGTTCCAGTATTCAAGTGATGTTTTCAGGTCTTTATCCTTCTTACGCAGGTTGACGACACCAATATAGCTGTATGCTTCAATCAGCTCCTTGCTGTATTTTGCAGCGTTAACCGAATCCAAATTCACCAGTTCAATGTACTTTGTGTATGCTGGAATGGCTTTCAGTGATGTATAAGCAGAATCTAATTGAGAGTTGGTCCGCCCCAGATATAAATAGCCGTTTGGCCAGTTCGGACTCAGAGTAGTTACCTTTGTAAAGACAGAGTCTGCTTCTACATAGTTTTTAGCGGAGTACAGGGCTCTTCCCAGACTGAAATAGTCTGCGCTGGTAATCTTAGGCATATTTGCGATTTTATCGCGATAGGCCTGAACAGCTACATCGTACTTCTTTGACTTCGTCGCCATTTTTCCCAGGTCATCATACAATTCACCATTACGTGGATCAATAGAGATGGCGCGACGAAGGTACTCGGTACCCAGCGAATCATTTCCGGTTTTGGCAAGTGTTTTTCCGTAATAAGCGAAGTCGCGACCAATACGACGTGCAGTATCTGCTTCGGTAAGTGCAAACACCTTTTGCATGGTGCGTAATGCCGTATCCAGCAGGTTATTCTCGTATGCAACATACGACATGATGCGCATCATTGGGACACTATTTGAGTCAACGCGGGTGATCTTATTCAACTCTGATTGTGCTCCCTTGAAATCTTCCGTTTCCAGCAGGAAGTAAGCATAGCGAAGACGGGCAGAAGTGTTGTTCCTGGAAAGATCAAGGTATTTGCGATAATTCTCCTTCGCTTTTTCAATTTCTTTTTTCTTGAAGTATGCTTCTCCCATTTCACGAAATGCTGGTGCGAAGTTGGGGTTGATTTTTATTGCATTTTCAAATTCAACAATTGCACCGTCATAGTTGGTTGAGCGTTTGTAAAGTTGTCCTTTATGCAACAAGGCTTTCACTTGCTCTTTGTCCATGTCAAGAGCCTTGTTGTAATACGTCGCCGCCTGCGAGCCGTTGTTCAGTTCAGAATTGAGGTCGCCCAGCAAATTATAGATTTCCGGATTTTTCGCGTCAAGTTTAAGAGCCTGATCAAGATAAGTCTGAACCGTCATCAGGTCCTGAGCTTTCGGATAGTGCATTAAGGCTTCACCGGCTTCCATCAGGATCAGCGCTGATTTGTTGCCTGATGCTTTAACTGCTTGTTCGATGAGCGGTTTTCCGCCGGCTAAATCACCAACATAAAGCTTTAATTCCCCTTGGCCGATGAGATTAATAGGGTTGGCAGGATCTTTTTCAAGTCCTTTGGCAAAGGCTTGAGCAGCCTTTTCAGGATTTTCGGCATCAAGCCAGTTCTCTCCGTAGTAGTAGTAGAGAGTTCCGTTATTCGGATCCTTGGCGATAAGTTGTTCCAATATCGCAGCGGCAGAATCCTGTTGCTCGTTTTCATTGAGACGGATCGCATCTTTTAGTGTTTGTGCAGATGCGGATAGTCCGGCGAGTGAAAGGATACTGATAAGGAGGCAGCGTTTCATTTTTATTTTATTACTGGTAATTGCTTGGGTTAATTCAATTTGATATCACGCGTGTATGGCGATGAGGGAAGGAGTCCGGAGAGTCGTACAATCCGCTGTCCTTGTTCGCCGGCGACGAAGGAGACAAAGCCTGTGCCAAGGCCGTTTCGGCCTTCACGGTTAATCATGTAAACTTCACGCTTGAGCGGGTACTCTCCGGTGAATAAATATGCCTGAAAGGGGCCGAAATAATTATCGGGATAGATGGGATCTTTTACACTACTGAGCCATACCACACGAATGCGGTTACTGAAACTGAGCATTTTGGGGTCGTCCTTGTCACTAATCCAGTTGACACCGATCACACCAATGGCATTTTTATTTTTTTCTACATAATCGATTACAGCCGGATTGTTTTTGGCTGCATAACAATACGAAGGGAATTGTGTTGAGCCTCCCATTAAACTATCACTCAGATATCGAACGGTTGAAGATGCAGCATGATCAAACACAAAGGTCAGTGCGCCCAATGGTGACTTACTGTTAAGTTGATTCCACGACGTTATTTTTCCTGTCAGGATTGCTTTAAGTTGGTCTAATTGCAAAAGGCTGTCAGAATTTTCCTTGTTCACAATGATCGCAAGGGCGTCAATAGCTACACGTGTGGTTACCGGAATCAGATTCTTTGATTTAAAAACCTGCTCTTCTGATGGATTCAGTTTTCGGGTAGCCATGATCACTTTTACTGAATCATTCAGCAGATCTGTGAAGCAATCTGCTTCAGGCTTAATGCTTGTGTTAAGTTTGGCATAACGGTAAAGACCCATGAACGTGTCTTTGTTTGCATTTAGCAAAGGCTGTAGTGTTTCGTCTCCGGCGATGTTCACCTTTCCTGAAGTAGGAGTATCACTATAGGGTTTATTGAAATCTGTGCCACAGGAAGCCAGCAGTACAGCAATAGTGATCAGAAGGATGGATTGCTTCATGGGGATTAAACGCAAAAGAGGCGGATTTTCGCCTCCTCGCAAAGATCGTAAAGTAATCGCAATGTAAAAAGGGTTTTAAGAGGGTATATGTTAAGATTTCGTTCCTTCCTGCTGTCCACGTCAGGCCTTGTCATCTGGCCTGGTCACCCATGCTGTTTCTGATCTTTTTCAGTCGCTGAAATCGAAAAAAGGCATATGCTACCAACATGATTCCCAAAACCCAGTGTTTCCATCCGGGTAACATTTCGCTAACCTGCGGCGTGAACATGACGAGTAGTCCCAGTACAATGTAAAGACTGGACATTACCAGAGTAAAGTAATAGAGAGGACTTGCTTTTGACATGTGCAAATATACTTCTTAGGTGCTGAATCAATATGTTTTCAAACAAACGAGGCTGTCCTTTCGAACAGCCTCGTTTGTTTTGGTGCGTTACTCTTATTTGAGGGTGAACTTGATAGGCATGGTAAACTGAACGTTTACTGCACGTCCATTTTGTTTTGCCGGCTTAAACGCAGGCATGTTTTTTACCACACGGATCGCTTCTTCGTCACAACCAAATCCGATACCACGAAGGGTTTTGACATCACGAATGGAACCATCCGGACCTACCACAAACGTCAGGTAAACCGTCCCTTCAATTCCATTTTCACGTGCAAGTGCAGGGTATTTGATGTTCTTCTGAAGGAAGCTGATACGTGCTTCTTCACCACCCGGGAATTCTGCATTTTCCTCTACGAAAGTGAACACTTTTCCGGCATCCGGATCTGCAACCGGTTCTTCTGGTGGAAGCTCAGTTGCGTTTTCATCTCCTTCCTGAGTGACAACACCTACGTTGGTTTCACTCAATTGCTCCTGTGGTGGTGGCTGTTCTTCATCCTCGATTTCACGATCAACAACAACCGGCGGGGTGAACTTTACCGTTTCGATAGTTGGAGGTGGAGGAGGAGGCGGAGGTGGTGGTGGTTCGTTTTTATCAAGTGGAGGCGGTTCCTTTAGGTCAACGGTGACTTCTACAGGTTTTTCAACGATTTGATTGTCGTCGCCTCCTATAAGTTGAATAATAACCGGTAAACTGATCAATAACGCGAAGCCTAACAGAGAGGCTAGTAAAGCCTGTGCTGTTGTCTTGTTGTATCCGGTACGGATAACATAAGCTCCGTAGTTTTTATTCCTGTTCTGGAATACCATCTCTGCCCGTTCTGGGGAAGTGGGGTCATCCCAACCCGGATGCAGCAGTAAATTGTTCAAGTTGAATACTGTTTTTTCTGCTTGTTCAAGTGCATCGTCTCCTTTCTTGATGTAATCAAAGGCACCGGCTTCTATCGCCTGATTGGCTACTTCGATTTTGTTTTGCCCGGAAAGCATTACACATTCCGTCGTCGGGAGGCGGCGTTTGATTTCTTTCAGGATTTCAACACCATTCATAGCGTTGCGGACCTGAGAGTCGAGGTTGTAATCAAGAAAAACAATAAATGGCTTGTCTTTCTCAATTACTTCAAGTGCTGCTTCTCCGGTACCGAATACCTTGATTTCGCACTTGTGCGTCTTGACGAGATGATCCTTCAGGATTTCAGCCTGCAGGGGTTCATCGTCAACGATGTAAATGAGTCTTTTTATTTCTGCCATGTCTGTTCGGTTTTAATACTTATTTCATGGCTTGCATCATGTCGTATTCCTGCTGACCAAGATCTACAATGGCATACTTACCAATCATGCAGATATTAAGTTCGTCCAGCACGTCCACAACATTTTTGTAAACTGCTTTATCATCGGCCTTCACAAGTACCATCAGTGCTTTCTTCTCTCCTTTAACTTCTACTTCGAGACGTTTTAGAGTTGTGTCAGCCATATTGTTTTTGATGGCTTGTTCACGCAGTTGCTTGATTTTATCGAAGGCATATTGGTTTTTCTCCAGCATTAATTTTCTGAGTCCATCGGGACCATAGGAAGTTGGAGTAAGGGCTGTTTCCTTTTTCAACTCTCCAAAGTACCAGTAGATCTTATTGTCGCCACTGAGGAGAACCGTAATAGCATTATTAACCAAAGTCTGGTTGTCTTCATTTTCAGGTTTCACCGGCATGTTAATTTCCATGGTCTTCGGTTTACCAAAGGTGGTCGTTAACATGAAGAAGGTAAGCAGGAGGAATGCGAGATCCACCATCGGAGTCATATCGATGTGGGTACTCTGTTTTTTCGCTCTGACTTTCTTATGTTTCCCGCCTTTGCCCGAGTCTTGTTCGTTGCTTTGTACTTCTGCCATTTTTTGCTCGTTTAAAGGTGAGGGTTTTCTTCTAATGCAGTGATCAGGTTGAATCGGTTTACCTTCATCTCCTGGAAAATTTCGATTACACGTTTGATGGCTGTGTAATTAGCGCTGCCATCTCCTTTAATCGCAAAACGCATTTGTTTTTCCTTATCGGCTGTGCCGTTGAGCTGAGCATCTGCCAGACGACCGAAACGAATCCAGTCGGCAAGTTGATTGTTCAGTGAATCATAAGGAATGCCAGCGCTTTGTTTCATAAACTTCTTCCGTTCTTCTTCACCGAGCGGGAGATACTGTTTCAATTGCTGAACAGTCATTCCGAAGGTGGTCATAACGGAGAAGCGCTTGTAATCGTTTTCGTCGAACGTTACTTTGTATTTAGCACCCATTTGCTCCAGCATTGAGCGGCGGAGGTCTTTACCTTCAAGGTTAAAGAACACACGATTGCCTTTGTCGATGCTGACGATCATCACTTTCTCCGGCAGAATTTTTTCGGAGATGGAGGAGGGTGAATCAATGATCACCGGCTCATCCGGACGGAACTGGGTGGTTAACATAAAGAACGTAACCAGGAGGAAGGCCAGGTCCACCATCGGGGTCATATCCAGCGATGGACTCTTTTTCGGCATCTTCACTTTTGGCATACTTCTCTTTGTTTAGAAGGTTAGAATCTGATCCTGTTAGTTACGGGCGGTGAAGGTCTGCACGATAGAGTAGCCGGCCTCATCGATTCCATAAGTAATGGAGTCAATTTTATTGGTGAAGTAGTTGTAGAAGATGATCGCGATGGCCGATGTTCCAATTCCAAGACCTGTATTGATCAAGGCTTCAGAGATACCGGTCGCAAGTGCTACTGCATCCGGAGCACCTGCCTGTGCAAGAGCCGCGAACGCACGGATCATACCCAATACCGTTCCGAGCAGTCCCATCAGGGTTGCAATAGATGCGATGGTAGAGATAATGATCAGGTTTTTAGAAAGCATCGGAAGCTCAAGGGTAGTGGCTTCTTCAATTTCTTTCTGAATGGCTGCGATTTTGTGCTCTTTGTCAAGGCTCTTGTCGGCCTCCATCTGCTTGTAAGCACCAAGACCGGCATTTACAACAGCAGCAATTGAACCTTTCTGGCGCTCGCATTCTTTGCGGGCTGCATCCACATCTCCTTTTGACAGGTTGGTGCGGATCTTATGAACGAACCCGTCAATACTGCCGCTTCCTTTGGATTTGCCAACAGTTACGAATCGCTCAATGACGAAGGTGATAACGATCACGAGGAGCGCCATCAGAATCGGAACGATAAATCCTCCTTTGTAGATGATTCCCAGGAAGTTGCCCGGAAGAGGATTGAGTTCAGGATTATTGTCCTGGAAATTGGACGGATTGCCCAGGATGAATTTGTAAATGATACTGCAGAGGATAATTGCAGCCGGGATCACAATCGCAGCCAGCATACCCTGAATGCCGGAGCCTGATTTGTTCTGACTCATAGTGCTCGTTAATTTATGTTATAGTTTAAGTTAATAGTTTCTTTGATTTTCAAGGGGCGACAATATTAAGGAATCCCAATGAACCTGAAAACGGGTAAGGGTTAACAAATTGTTGTTTAAAGCATTAAATGTTACCAAGATTTGACATTGATGCCGACGGACATCTTTTTACAGGTTGTTGGTTTTCAGTAATTTGTAATATTTCTTAGTTGCGGAAATTTGTATATTGAAGTGGTAAATCCATGTTCATGGTTTTTACTTTTGCGATAACATCCTGCAAATCATCTATTTTCTTTCCAGTTATGCGTAATTGGTCGTCCATAATCGACGCTTGTACTTTAAGACCGGTGTCTTTAATGAATTTCACAATTTTTTTTGCACTTTCTTTATCAATCCCCTTTTTAACCGATACTACTTTACGGATCATATTACCGCTGGCATAATGCTCTTTTCCGAAATCCAGTCCTTTCGCATCGAGGCCCTGCTTCATCATTCTGGAAATTAATATATCTTGTATGGCATTGATCCTCATGTCGTTTTCAGTGACAAAAGTGATAACCATTGTCTTTTTATCCAGTGTTAATTCCGTTTTAGAACCGTGAAAATCATAGCGGGAGGATATTTCCTTGATGGCTACGTTGATGGCATTGTCCAGCTTTTGAAGGTCGATTTCGTTTACGATGTCGAAAGAAGGCATGTAGATGAAGTAATTTGGCTTCCGAAGATAGCTCTAATCTCGGTTTCTGCAAGATTATGATCATTATTGGGGTTGTCCCGTATCGGGAATCATTACCGCAGGCACCCGTGAATAAATTACAACATGTTACTGTTTAAATAGTTATGTTAGTGTTTTATTGGAATTTATGGTTCTCGAGGAAAACGAAATTGCTTCACTGATCCTGATCATTCTTATGCCTGTTAATTTATGAGTCCCTGATGGTGTAAAAATGACAGGATACTTACCTGTTTTAAGGGGTTAATACCCATATATTTGGGAGGAACAACAAAACAAGAGTACCCCATGTACAGATTTCTATTGCTGCTCCAGTTGATGGGGTTGGCAGGGCTATTATCAGCACAGACACCCTATTTGCAACCAGACTACGGAGTCAAAGCTGTGGTCGCCGGTGATACATTAGCAGCTCCGTGGACCGGTGGATTCAACTCGGTAATTCCGGTTGAAATGGAATTCAATGGTGATGGGTTGATGGATTTGTTTTTGTTTGACCGTGCAGGAAACAGAATCACCACGTACATCAACAACGGATCTACAGTTAGCACAGCGTATGATTTTGCACCACAATATTTATCGGATCTTCCACCATTACATGATTGGGTACGGTCTGTAGATTATGATTGCGATGGAGATCTGGATTTGTTTACCTATACAAATTCTGCCATGGGGGTCTGGAGGAATGATTTTACGGTTGGAACAGGATTGCAGTTTACGCAAGTGTCTTCGGCAATATTGTCATGGTATGGGTCCATTCAGAATCCCATTTTTGTTTCACAGGTAAATATGCCGGCACTAACTGACGCAGATGGTGACGGTGATCTGGATGTCATCACTTTTGCCAACTCAAGTAACTATCTCGAATATCATCGTAATTATGCAATGGATTCACTGGGAGTATGTGATGCCTTCCGGTTTTATCTGCAGCCCTATTGCTGGGGCTATTTTAAACTTAGCGGACTAAGCAATATTGGGTTATTGAATCAAAATTGCAGAGCAGGAGTTATCAGCGAAGACGAATCCCTTCCAACTGAAAACAACAGGCACTCCGGATCTGTACTTACACCAATCGATCAGGACTGCGACGGAGATGTGGACCTGCTGAATGGCGATCTGCTGGGGCAAAACATGTTATATCTGCGCAATGGAGGAACTCCGGATTCTGCCTATATTATCTCACAGGATTCAGCATTCCCTGTATATGATGTTCAGGTAAACATGCAGAATTTACCGGCAGCATATTATCTTGACCTCGATAACGATACTTTAAAAGACATGCTCGTTTCACCCTTTGCAACCGTTGGAGAGGACTTTTACAATATCCACTTCTATAAAAACACCACCGACAACTGCACCAATGTGTTTGATTATGTTAAAAATCGTTTTATTGCAGAGGCATCTATCGATGTTGGTACAGCCTCAACGGTTTGTTTTTTTGATGTTGACAAAGATGGTCTCACTGACATCATTGCCGGCAACGACTTATACTATAATTCAAACCAGACAACAGCGTTTTCGCGATTGGCCTGGTTTAAAAATACCGGGACACAACAGCAGCCGGTATTTGAATTAATCACGGATGACTGGAATGGTCTTTCCGGAATTACCCAATTATCACTGGCTCCCGGATTTGGCGATCTGGATGGCGATGGAGATGATGACTTATTACTGGGTAATTCAGATGGCACCTTGATTTATTATCAGAATACGGCCGGTGCAGGAAATCCTTGCGTCTTTGCATTTGCATCTCCGGTTTATCAGGGAATTGATATTGGCAATAACAGCATTCCACAGATTATTGATGTTAACCGTGATGGCAAAAATGACCTTCTTGTTGGCGAACGTACAGGGGTGTTGAACTACTATGAAAATACCGGCACGGCTACAAGTCCGGTATACACCCTCATGTCGCAGAATTTTGGCGGAGTGAATGTATTGCCTGCAGGAGGTATAGCCGGATATAGCGCTCCAGCATTATTTGACCGTGGTAACGGATATGAACTTTTGGTAGGCTCTGACAGGGGACTCATCTATCATTATACAAATATTGATGGAAACCTCACTGGCACGTTCACACTTGCTGACACCATGTTTCAGGATATTCAGGAATTAAAAAGAGTTACGATCTCCGTTACCGATATTGATCAGGATGGTGGAATAGATTTACTGGCCGGATGCCTTGCCGGAGGCATGCGACTATACACCCAGCGGCTATCCTCTTCAACAGGAGAAACGGGGATAAGGCCGGAGTTCAAGGTATATCCGAACCCAACGAATGGCGATGTTCGTATACTGATCGAAAGCAATGAAGTAACCATTCATTACAAAGTTGAAATCCGGCAGGTAGATGGGCGTATTGTTTATAGCGGAAAATTTACAAACGGCATGCAACTCAATACTGGTCATCTTACGTCCGGTATATACATCATCAGTATCGGGGACGGACAAAGGGTGGCTATTCAAAAACTTATCAAACAATGATGAAGAAAATTCTGACACTTTCAGCTTTCTGGGTTATCATTCTACTCAACGTCGCAAATGCACAGCCCGTGCACTTATGGCGCGACTCCAGTATCTCAGTAATTCAAAACAGCATCCGGTTGCAGAATGCATGGGCTGGTGGCATGAATTCAGGGAATTTTGCGGTAATTGATCTGAATGGTGACGGGAAGCTGGATCTTGTTCAGTTCGAATCGCCGAGTTTCAGAATAAACCCATACATCAATCAATCGATCAGCGGGAAGTCATCGTATAAATATGCACCAGAGTACCGGACGCAGTTTCCGGCAGGACTGGAAGGCTGGATACGAACATTTGATTATGATTTCGACGGGGATATGGACTTGTTTTCATATTACAATGCAGGAATTTCCTGTTACAGGAACAACTACTCTCCCGGAGGCGGATTGAACTTTACACTTGTGTCGAATTCATTGTTGTCGATTTACGGGAGTGGTGCGCCAACCAACATATATGTTTCACGGGTGAATGCGCCAGCCTTGACCGACTCTGACAATGATGGCGACATGGATATTTTAAATTTCAGCATTAGCGGGTCGTGGGTTGAGCACCATCGAAATGTTGCGGTGGATTCTTTTGGTACCGCAGCAGCGATGAAATTTTACAATGTACCGGTATGTTGGGGATACTTCGTGTTATCAAACAATCACAACGACGCTATACTTCCACCGGTATTGCCCACATGTCCTTTATTACCTGCCTCACCTTTTCGGATAGACCAGCCAATTGATGACAAGTCCGAAAAAGGGCCGCATGCATTGGTTGTAGAGCGTGCTAACCGGCATGCAGGGTCATCACTGGAAGTATATGATCAGGGCGGTGATGGCGATAAAGATGTATTGAATGGAGATATTCTGAGTTCCAACTTGTTGTACATAGAAAATTGCGGTACAGCAGATTCTGCGTGGATGTGCTCGCAGGATACAAGTTTCCCTTCATATAATACTCCTGCCAATGTACGCGATGTATCAGGCCCTCACTACTTTGACGGAAACAATGATGGGTTGAAAGACCTGGTTGTAGCAAACTTTTTTAATTCCGGAGAAGATTATCACAATGTCTGGTACTACAAAAACACAACAAATAACAATTCAAACGTATTCAGTTTGCAAACCGACCGCTGGCTCGTTGATGGTATGATAGAAGTTGGCACCGGCGCGCATCCGGCATTTTTTGATGTCGACCAGGATGGGCGGATTGATCTTCTGGTCAGCAATGACTTTTACTACAATAACGGCTCACCCGAAGCGAAAATCTCCTATTTCCGAAATACAGCCACTACAGGTCCGGCAGAATATACATTGATAACAGATGATTTCGCTTCCGTATCCAATCTTAACCTGCTGGGCGTCTATCTTACTTTTGGAGATTTGGATGGAGATGGCGATAGTGACATGTTGATTGGTGAATCAGATGGTGGTTTGGTATATTATCAAAATATTGCCGGTGCAGGCAACCCTTGTACATTTGTCTTTACGCAGGCAAATTATCAATCTATCAATGTATCAGACAACGCAGTTCCTCATCTCTACGATGTTGATCATGACGGGAAACTGGACCTGCTGGTGGGTAAACGACTTGGTACCATCAGCTACTACCATAACGGAGGAACTGCTTCCGTTCCGGTTTTTGTATTTGTGACCAATCTGTTTGGAGGAGTTAATGTAACAAAGGCCGGTGCCTATGCCGGATTCTCTTCGCCCTTGTTATTTGACAACGGCAATGGTACTGAACTGTTGGTGGGTACATTGAGCGGATATATTTACCATTATAACAATATTGACGGAAATCTGAGCGGCACCTTTACGCTGGTTGACAGCATGTATCAGAATATATTTGAACCAGTGATGGCAGTTCCTGCTATGAATGATGTTGACGGCGACGGGAAATTTGATCTCGTGGTTGGAAATATGGCCGGGGGCTGTGTGTTATTTTCACAGAATTATTTGTATTCGGGAGTAAGTGAAGCAGAAGCGTCTTCGTTCTTTAATCTCTATCCGAATCCCGCCAATAACCATCTGATGGTTAACCTGGATCATCAGAGTACAGATCGCTCAAATGTTACTATATTTGATGTTCGGGGTGTTGTTGTGATGCAAAAAGCATATCTGGGTAAACTCCTCGATATAGAAACCGCGAGTCTCGCACCAGGCATGTATCTGTGCAGGGTTCAAAACGGAAATTCCGAATTCTCTCAGAAGTTTATAAAGCGATAATGTCAGATTAAAATGATTCGTAAAACATATGCATTAGTACTTCTCGGACTATTAGTCGGGATTTCAGGCTGTAAGAAAGACAAATGTGAAGCTGGTAGAACTGGCAACTTGACGCTAACGACTAAGATGTTGCATCATTCAAGGCCGATCAATGGATGTAGTGTATTTGTAAAATACAATGCTACAGAATTTCCGGGCGAAGATACTACGAAGTATGATTATAAAGTTGCGGCAGATTTTAATTCACCGTATTGTGTGATTTCTAACCTTTCCTGTGGTGATTATTTTATTTATGCAGTGGGAATTGATAGTTTGTTAGATCCCTCGAATTGGGTTGTGAAAGGGGGGATACCTTATTCAACGTCAGATTCCGAAGGGAGTATTAGTTTAAATGTATACATTACAGAAGGCGACTGATGCTGCGAAAAATACTACCTGTTGTATTGTTGTTCCTGATGCCTGGCTGCGTATATGATAAGTACGACGCAGTTGTTCCGGTATCAACGGGCTATCCCTCCAATGTTGAGGCGATTATCGTAGGTAAATGTGCTACTGCCGGCTGTCATAATACAGCCAGCAAGGATGCCGCGGCAGGCCTGGATCTGAGTAGTTGGGATGTAATGTTTAACGGCACCAATAACGGCGCAGTAGTTATTCCTTATCGCTCCGACTTCAGTACACTTTGCTTTTTTACCAATGTGGACAGTACCTTAGGTCTGGTTGTTCAACCCACTATGCCCATCAATGCAGATCCTTTGTCAACTGCTGAATACACGGTTTTGCGCGACTGGATCAATGCCGGTGCGCCCAACAGCAACGGTGATGTGAAATTTTCTGATGATCCATTGCGGTATAAGTTCTATGTGGTGAATCAGGGGTGTGACGTCGCCTATGTGTTTGACGGGAATTCCCGAAAAGCCATGCGGGTAGTGGATGTCGGCATTGTGCCCGGAGCATCACCTGCTGAATCTCCGCACAACGTCAAAGTAACACCTGATGGTAAATACTGGATGGTGGTGTTTCTTAATTCAAACGTGTTGCAGGTATTCAGTACGGAAACTGACGAAGTGGTAATGAATATACCCATCGGAAACGGAATTGCCGGAGCCTGGAATACGTTAGTTGTTTCAAAGGACTCAAAGAAAGTTTATATTCCGGATTACAATAATGGTCGTGTTGCCTTTGTAGATCTTGAAACGGGCACCTCCACAACCACAGGTACATTCCCCATTACGGGTGCTTCTATACCGGCCTTGCATGGTATAGCATTAAATAAAACGGAAGACACGCTGTATATTACAGCGGAACTGACCAGCAGAATTATCAAAATACCGGTTAATGATCTTGCCGGTTATGATGATGTAAACCTGAATCCATTGGGTAATCCCTGGTTTACTCCGCATAATATGAATCCTCATGAACTTGTTTTCAGCCCCGACTACAGTAAATATTTCGTGACTTGTCAGGATTCAAACGTCAAGCAGGTGAGAGTTTTCAATACATCCGATGATCAACTTATTGCGGCCATTGGAGTCGGGCGGTTACCCCTCGAATTCGGCATGAGCCCATCTAACGGGTTGCTGTTTGTTACCAATACAGAAGATGATTATTTTCCGGATATGCGAGGTTCAATCAGTGTTATTGATATGAATACGCTAACGGAAATCAAACGCATAAAAGTGGGCTGGCAACCACATGGAATTGCAGTGGATGAAAAACATGGTGTTGTCTGGATCGCGAACAGAAATGTATCTGGTGGACCTGCCCCTCACCATACAACAGCTTGTGCAGGCAAGAACGGATATCTTTCTGCCATTGATATCGCTACACTTGAGAAAATTGCAGACTTCCGTCCGGAAGTAAGTGTAGATCCCTACGGCATTGCTGTCCGGCAAAAGTGAATCTACTGATTAACGACGATCGTATTGACCCGCAACGTCCCTTGCTCATTTTCGACGGGGATTGTAATCTTTGTTCAGGTGTTGTGGATTTCATTATCCGAAGAGATCCGTCAGCCCGGTTTTTATTTACTACGAATTCTTCTCCACTGGTATCTTCTTTAGGAATAGATTCATCAACGCTGAATACAGTAGTGCTGGTTTATCAAAATCATCTCTATACCCGTAGTGATGCAATCCTTCGTGTTTGTGCTGAAATGGGATGGCCATGGAAATCGGCCATTGTGTTCAGGCTGATACCAAAGTTTGTCCGTGACGCATTGTATTTATTAGTTGCACGGTGGCGTTACAGGGTATTTGGTAAGAGGAAAAGCTGTAGGGTGCCTTCGGAAAATGAAAGAAACCGGTTTGTGTAAAATAAAAATCCCTGCTATCCGGTAGACAGCAGGGATCTGTATAATCGTTTGGAATTACTTGACGGTTTCTGACATCTTGTCGAGTACAGTCATCACTTCCTTCACTGCCCCTGAGGATTTTACGAGCAGATCCATTTCATCCGCATTCAGTTTCAGTTCAATGATTTCTTCGATACCATTTTTGCCCAATTTAACAGGAACTCCCAGATAAACATCTTTCAGGCCATACTCGCCCTGTAACCATGCACAAACCGGGAAAATACGTTTTTGATCACGAACAATGGCTTCTACCATCTGTGCAGCAGCAGCACCCGGTGCATACCATGCTGATGTCCCCATAAGGTTCACCAGCTCACCACCGCCAACTTTTGTACGTTGAACGATTGCGTCCAGTTTGTCTTTATCGATCAACTCGGTAACCGGAATGCCGGCAACAGTTGTATAGCGGGGAAGTGGAACCATTGTGTCTCCGTGTCCGCCCATCAATACAGCTTTGATATCTTTTGGTGAAGTATTCAATGCTTCAGCCAGGAATGCGCAATAGCGGGCTGTATCAAGAATACCTGCCATACCAAATACACGCTTTGAGTCAAATCCTGCAGTGAGGTAAGAACAATAGGTCATAACGTCGAGCGGATTGCTGACAACGATGATGATGGTGTTCGGGCTGTATTTGATGATGTTTTCAGTAACCGACTTTACGATACCTGCATTGGTAGCGATTAGGTCATCACGGCTCATACCCGGTTTGCGTGGAAGTCCGGAAGTGATCACTACTACATCTGAGTTAGCGGTAGCGGCATAATCGTTTGTTACCCCTTTGATGCGGGTATCATACATATTGATTGGGGCGGTTTGCCACATGTCCAGCGACTTGCCTTCTGCGGTACCTTCTTTAATGTCGAGCAGTACAACTTCATTGCACAGCTCACGATGAGCGATAACGTTAGCGCAGGTTGCTCCTACGTTTCCGGCGCCTACTACAGTTACTTTCATGTATGATTGAGTTTAAAACTAGTTTGTTTATTGCGCCGCGAAGGTAGGTAAAACAGAGGGTCAATAGCAAACAAAATCAGTTGTAAGACCACTGATTCGTATCAATTTGTCAACAGATGCAACGAATTCTGATCTGATATCGTCATCTGATCATATAACTATCCTTCAACAAAGATCCAGTATGCCGATTTCGTCCCGTTTTTTCTTTGCTATATTTCTGGTTATGTCCGTTTCCTGCCAGTCATTTGCACAGTTGAATTGGCTTAGATCGTCGGGGGCCATTGGTTATGAGGATGTTGTAGCGACTGATTATCAGGTGGCAAGCGGAGTAGTTGCAGCAGGCCATTTCAATACACCGTTTTACATGGGTGTTTTCCCATTCAACACGGCAGGGCTTTCAGATGTTTTTGTGATCAGTTATTTACCTGACGGAACCTTTAATTGGGCCCGTTCATTAGGTGGAACTGGAGATGAGCGAGCTTCCGCAATCAAAGCTTCGTCCAATGGAGATGTGTTGGTCACCGGAACTTTCACACAAAGTTTCCAGGCTGGGAACACTCTTCTTACCTGTCAGGGCCAAAGAGATGTATTTGTAATCAGATTGAATACGACGGGGCAGATAACAGCAGCTTTTTCATTCGGAGGGCCAGGGAATGAAGAGGTCGGAGATATCGATATGGACCCTAATGGAAATATTCTGGTTGTCGGAACCTATAGAGGGATTGCTCAATTCGGAACACAATCTGTAATCAGTTCGTTCAATCCAGTCAGCCAGTCTCCCGGTGCAGATCCATACATCTTGTCATTTTCGGCAACCGGAGGACTTAATTGGTTTAAAACCGGACAATCGTCATTAAATGATGCAGGTTTACAGATTGAAGCAGATCCCACCGGCGATATTTATGTTGCAGGACAATGTTCTGATACCATTCAGTTCACACAGCTATATCCGAATGCTGCAAACAATGCAATCTGGCTGTTGAAACTGAACAATAGCGGGTCGGAACAATGGTTTAGAAGCATTGGCGGGAGTTCAAAAAGTATTCTGAGAGGACTTGAGGTCTCTACAACCGGCAGTATTTATCTTGGTGGAGAAGCCGGGAACAGTTGTTTGTTTAACGGGCCGGTAAATTCTGTGTTATCTACACCGTATTCAAATGCGGTGTTTATTGCAGCCTATACTCCAGGCGGAACTGTTCAATGGATATCATCAGAAGGGTCAGATTCGTATCTGGATGCCGGAGCGATGGGTGTTGATAATAATGGAAGGGTTTGGCTGGGAGGAAAATTCAGATGCACATTGACAAGTTTGAGTGTTGATTATGGAACAGGCCGGTTCAGAAGTACCGGATTCAATGATGTTTGGTTAGCTGCATTTGATCAATACGGAAACCGGGTGTTTGCTCAGCAACTGGGGGGACAAGGGGACGAAGATCTGATGGCGATGGCTAATGGTGGTGGAGAGATGATCCTTGCAGGTCATTACGACCGCCGGATCATTATACCGGCAGGCAAAAACTTTAATCTATATGATGGTGCTTCTGTATTAACTGGTATAACAACCGGTCTTATTTGTGCAGATTCATCTCATGGGCGGTTTGTTGTGAAACAGGGTGGTGGAGGCACTGACTTTTTTATTGGTGCATGCATTGATACCACCAGAGATGCTTATGATTTCTTTGGCCGGCAGCAAATTGATTGTACTTTTCCTCCCTCTGAAATTTGTATTGGTCCAGGCAGCGATCAGATTTGTAGCGGTGATACAATTTCCGGATGCGGAATTGTTCGCCTTTCAGCTGCAACCAATACGAGTGCCGGAAGTGCTGGCGATACGCTGGCGACTGCCGGCCCGTTTTATATATACAGTTGGTCGGATGGAAGTGCTACACCCGGCATTTCTGCTTCAAATGACGGTTGGTTTACGGTAACGGTTTCCTCTGAAGATGGATGTTATTCAGGTACTGCAACAGCATATGCAGATGTTCATCCTGTTCCACCGCCGCCCTTTATCACTGATAATCTTGGGGTAAATACGGGTGCGTTTCTTACTCAGCCGGTTCGTACTTGTGTTCCTGATACAATAGAAATATCTGCTTCTAATACCGGAGGTCTGGTCTATTACTGGGAGGTGAATGGAAACATCATTTCTGATTCTGTTTATACCTGGCCTGCGACAGATGCTGATAGTTTTGCCGTAAACCTGATTGTTTCAAATACATTCGGTTGTATGGCATCAAACAGCGTATTTGTTGCAGCAGATTCTTTGTTGACACCGGTTGCACCGGCCATTTTTGCAGAAGTACCGGATACCTTATCCGCATGTGCCGGTGGATCAGTTCAACTCTGGATATCTGATACGCTGACCGATCCGACAGGGCAGAAACCCTGTAATTTGTCCGGTTTTTCGTTCTTCTGGACATCTGTTCCTTCCACCAATATTATTTATACCTGTGCAGGAGGGCAAAGCATTTCTTTGTTGGTGTTGCAGTCCGGCTTGTATACCTTGACCTGTACGATGCTCAGAAGTACACTTTGCGGGGGAACGGATTCCTTTACCCTTACAAAATCTGTTTATGTCACATTTTATCCTCCGGTCGCCGTTCAGCCGGGTATCGCAGGGGTTAATTCCACGGATATCATCTGCCCTGATGAGTTTAAGACGCTTGAAGCTTCCGGTGGATATTTTTATTCATGGTCAGGCCCAGGAGTTCAGATGCCTTACAATGATTCAGTGCTGGTTGTGACCGGGCCCGGTACCTATTGTGTTATTGTAACTGACAGCAGTACGAATGGTTGTATTGGTTCTGCAATGTCATGTGCCACTCTGACGAGTCCGCCAATACCTGTTGTGTCTGCGAGTGCGTCATTATTGTGTCCTGATGATTCCGTGATGGTCACAGCGAGTGGAGGTGTTTATTATGATTGGTACGGGCCTTCCGGTTTGTTGTCTGATTCAGGATCGGTAATTTATGGTAACGAGGGCGGATTTTATTATGCCTATGCACACGATACTTCAGGTTGCACCCTCGTATCTAATCCTGTAGAAATACAACAGTACTCAACCCCTTCTGTCTTTGCACAACCGATACCGGTTATTTGTAACGGAACACCTGTTTCGTTACACGTATCTGCCAATACAGGGAGTATCATAAACTGGTTACCTCCATTGAGCGGAAGCGCACCGGAACAACAGATAACAACTCCCGGTGTATTCCAATGTAATGTGGTTTCCTGTGGAATTACCACGGTTGCCTCGATAGAAATTAGCGGAGAAACACTGCAAGCGGAAGTTATTCCTGCTGGTCCGCTTACCATTTGTGATAATGATACCTTGTTGTTACACGCAAATGGAGGGTTTTCAGTGTATCAGTGGATTCCCGGACAGGAAAATGGTAATACGTTACCGGTACACTCTTCAGGAGCATATGCTGTTTTTGTTATTTCGGCATCCGGTTGTATTGACACATCAGCATCGGTATTAATAAATACCATTCCAGCTCCTGCACCACCCGTTATAACCATGCCCGATACGGTCTGTTACGGAGAAGATGTATCGTTAAGTGCAGTTGCGACGGCTGGTGTTTTTTCCTGGCATGGTCCAGACGGTTTTACTTCATCACAACTTACTCTTTTGTTGCCCGGGGTTCAGATGGAAAATAGCGGTTGGTATACAGCCACCATTGAGGACGGTCAGTGTGAAAGCACTTCTGCACAGTATTTAACGGTTCAGGAACCTGTTGAACCTTCTATTCAAATTGCCGGTGATCTGTGTTTGGGACAGAATGTACAAATGGGACTAAATGATTCAGTAACCGGATTGCTGAGCTGGACATTGCCCGATGGAACCATCCGAAATGATATAGCCTTATCACTTGGACCACTGAATGAAAACAACAATGGCTTGTATGTTGTTCGGCAAAACCTCAATGGTTGTTCTGGAATTGACTCGTTAATATTAGAGATCACCGACTGTACCATCCTTCTGCCGGATATTTTTTCTCCCAATGGTGATGATATCAATGATTGGTTTGTTCCGGTAACCGGACAGGGCAGCATCCTGACTTTAACCATTTACAATCGATGGGGTGCCACGGTATTTTCTGGAGATGAAAAAGGGTGGGATGGACGAAACACTCAAGGGCAGGAGGTGCCGGAAGGGACCTATTTTTATATCGTTTTGTTAAAAGATAAGCAAACGCGACAGGGGACGCTGATGCTGATACGTTGACTAGTCCTGAAAAAAGTTGACAGATTAGAAGTTGTAAAGTTACTATAAATTCAAGCCTCGGGAGCAGTTGTTTCCTGGGGCTTTTTCCATTTTTTCAATACAATACTCTGCTGACGATGTGCTC